>Ga0181606_10004084_pt1 | contig 12218 bp, 14 predicted proteins | sample 041ome_10_FD_132994 | JGI IMG/M metagenome (GOLD analysis project Ga0181606, IMG submission 132994) | Coastal salt marsh microbial communities from the Groves Creek Marsh, Skidaway Island, Georgia - 041412US metaG (megahit assembly) | ecosystem: Environmental > Aquatic > Marine > Intertidal... | reverse complement strand
TGCCCGCTCGACCTCTCAGGGCAAAATCAGCGACTAGCTCAGCACTAACCTCGACCTTAGCCCGCTCAAGTAAATCACGGCTCACCACAAAGCTACTGCCCAGCTCCTTGCCAGCATCACACAATCGACTAGCGACATTTACAGGGTCGCCAATCACCGCAAACTCTGTTCTCTTCTCATGCCCAATATTGCCAACCGCAACTTGTCCAAAATGAATGCCAATGCGGTGCTTAATCTCCAACAAGCCGGCCCGCCTCCTCTCCTCGTTCCACTCGGCAAGTTTCTGGTTCATCTCTGTCGCACAATGAAAGGCATTCTCGGCATCCTGCTCGGAGCTCGACGGCGTTCCGAAGTTTGCCATCACCGCATCACCTATAAATTTATCCACTGTGCCGTTGTGTTTGAAGATCGCGTCCACCATGAGAGATTGATACTCAGATAGCAGCTTGAGCGTGTCGGATGGCGACAACTGCTCTGACATTTTGGTAAATCCGGCAATGTCAGTGAATAAGATGGCGACGGGCTTTTCCTCATGACTATCTGCACCCAGGTCCAGGCGGCCGTCTGCGATCTCCTTACTTATAGCAGGCGAAAAGTAACGGCTAAGAGCGGAGGCCTTGGCTTCATACTGGAGGTTTAGTCTTGTCACGTAGCGGATAAAGAAAATGGTAGCCATGGACATGACCACAACTGCGGCCAAGTTAATCAGATACCAACGCAGATCAGAGTTTGCTATTTGTCTGAAACCACCAGCAATCATTGCGCTCTTACTTACAATCTCCGGGGCACCTACAACAAAAAACGTAAAAAAATAGCGCCACAAGGACAACACACAAAGACACAAATGCAAGGCCGGCAGCCACCATTTGCGGGTCAAAATAGCCAAAACAGGGGTAAAAGAAATAAACATGAAAGTCGGCCACTGATTCAAAAAGGACAAGTGGCGGTAGCCGGCCAGTTGAGCCGGTTTATCGTCAAAGTAGGCTGCATATCCGCCCGCACTATTTAGGCAAAGATGCATCAATAGAATGAAGATCAGGATAAGTAGCTGAGTATTTCTTACCGTCGCAATGCTATATGCAAAAGGCAAGAATAAGAACACAGCCGTAGAGGAAAAAGCCTCCAAATAAGGCAGCATCGCCTGCCAACCCTCTAGGGTGTAGCGCGGCTTGTCAGTTGAAAGAACCCAAGGATGGTGGCCGTGGTACCAACTCGCGAAGATCAGATATACCCAATAAATACTGACAAGAAGGCAGATGATCAGACCTCGCTTGAACAGCACAACCTCGTGCTCTCTCGACTCCCCTAGCCACGTCACGCTACCCCCCCCACTAGTCATTTCGCTGGCGTCAACAGCGACAGAAAAATCCCTATCGCCTGTCGATAGTATCAAGCTCTCGCTCTAGGTCTTCTACTTTCTGCTCCAACAGCTCAAATCGGTCTGCTACGTCTGCTTCCTGAAAGTTATCCAGAATGGTGTCGGGCGCCAGGAACATAAAAATGTAAAAACCCGTTACCTCCATCCAGTGCCAATTAGTGAGTGATGCGTTGATCACCTCCCGCGACTCATTCTGGAAACCCAACAGATAAATAATGAGATAGCCCAGCAAGCCATAAATGAGGCCATTCGCCGCAATGGACATACCGGCGGCACTGTCGCCCGAATACAGAGTCACCAAACCCAAAAGCACCGAAATGATGGCCGCAAAAAGCAAGGCTCTCGAGGAGGCTGAACCGCCGGGGCCCGGGCTCCGACGTTCAGTAAAAAGCGAGGCAGCCACCAGCACCAATACAACGGTGATAGCCATTGGATTGAAGAAATGCCCAATGGGCGACTGAGCGATACTGAAGCCTATGGTAAGCATCAGAAACATCACGGCACCAACAGCCCGCCAAGAAAACCCGTTAGCTGATAGCTGCTCGCCACCCGCGACAACCCAATACCTCGCTGCAAAAAAACCCAGCGCAGATACCCATGCTCCGTGCAATACGACTACCAGCATGATGGCAGTTGCTGAATAGACCACGTCACCATGATCTAACGAGAACATGATCTGCACCATGCCAATCAGCGCAAACAATATGCCGACGGGAATCCCCAAATCTCTGCACAAAACACACATTCTGTGCTGCGAGCCTTGCCCGAGCATGAGGGCTGCGAACGCCACGGGGCAGATCACGATAAGAATCGAGAGTGGGTCCAGAAAGATTAACATCGTGATCCCCAATTTCAGGGTGGATGTCTGTCCATCTTATACATTTTCGGATGCGCGCACGCCAACCGCGTGGCTTGTCAGCATTGGATCAGTAATGACACAGTTTTCAAGCGCGAGGCAACATGCGACTAAATGAACACTGCGGGCTGGCCATCAGGCCGTCAAAACCTGTGCTCACCTTGCTGGACGGCCGGCATATGCTCGCACGCTAGATCCACGACTCCAAGGCGCTGTGCTGCGCGATAGCCAGGCCAACACTGCTTCATAAACTCCATTTTCGAACGATACTTAGCGGCTTCCGCACAGACCCTTTCAACATTCCAAGTCTGCTTTGGGCTCATGTGCGCGCAAACGCTATCCAGAATGTCGAGCTTATAGGCTCTCTGATATGCACCGGGTTGTTGCTTCTGAAAGCTTGAACGGGTGTCGTATTGCAGAGCTAGGCGCCTGAGCCGCTCCTCCGTCCAGTAGCCCTGAGGTTTTCTGTCGTCCATAACGTCTCCCTCCATGAGCGTAGGCTAGCCAATACAACGCTCAACAAATTGTTTGAGTACGCCAAAAACTTGGTCAGACCCGCCATCCCACAGGGCCATGCCGCAGAGTTACTCTCAGGGCCAAATGGCCCAACATAATTGGCGGTAAATTGATGACTGGGTCTCAAGAAAAGAGGCCGAGAGGAAGTTCAGCATTTCAGGAATGAAGCACCTGAGGGCTGCAAAACCCTACTGTCCGCGGCCCCAAGGTAGGATTTTGGCTGCGCCCGTCGACCGGTAAAGTGACAGAACCATGGGCAACCATAGCGCACCGATCAGTGCGGTCAGAAACCAGCGCTCCTGCGACAAATCAGTGAAGAATGTGCGATAACCGAGTCTCTTCAGCATTTGTCGCTCTGAGAGCTTGGCATAGATAAATCCCATGCCCTGACCTTCCTGCACCCACACGGTGACCGAGCCAGATCCTGCAATCCTGCACTTTTCAGCATCAAAAGGCTCTACCTCTATATCGGCCCTATTAAAGGCAGCCGCCTCTGTCTTATGGACCCCTGTCAACTGCTGGAATGGAGAATCGTCAGCTTCAATGTCTTCACAGGACCATCGTTCAAAAGAAGGAACGGCCTGGTTTTTTTCCACTTGATAACCCATTGTCATGACGGCCAGGGGTATTACGCCGAACAACAGAGAGGCAAAGCTTAACCAAGCGAGAAGGTGTTGCAGTCGACGATTCATCTAGATCACGGCCTCACTTTGCGCTGGTTGTTTTTCTGCACACAATCCCCGCGGCTCAGCGCCGCCGACACACACATGACCTGAGAGAGCGACTTTGTCTTGCCGTTGGCCCAGAATATCGCAGATCAGTTGCTGAGTGACACTCGTAGCAGCACCTTGACGGTATGACGAAGCAGGGACAAGAAATATGAAAAGCCTATTACTACTTCTCGGACTATTGGCCTCGGGTACAGCACTGGCTGAATCAAGCGCACTCACCGGTGTTTGGCAGATAGCCGAAATATTCTATGACGAGGAATCCATAGAAATCCAAACACCAACTCAGACAAAGATTTTTACAAGCTCACACATGATCTACACCTATTACGGTAGCGACCAGGTCAGTGGAGATCTGTCTCTCGGCGTCGGGCACGGCACCTATCAGCTAGTGGGCGACACCCTGACCGAAACCATCTCCAATCACTCCAACACCGACATGATCGGCAAAACCTTTCAGGTAAATGTGACAGTGTCAGAAGACGGAAACTCCTTCTCTCAAGTCGTAGATTTAGGCAAGTACGTACTGAGAGAGGTGTGGGTGCGAGCAGAATGAGATACCGCTCTACAAAATAGAGCCGCTCCCTCAGGGGTTTTGCAATGGCCCTGGCAGCGTCTTTACTGCGCAATAGCCAATGCCCCGATCGGTCAAAAAATATTTCTGATGATGACCACGCTCGATAGGCCAATCCACAGAGTGTTGAAAGCCACCATAGTGGGTAGCAGCTTGCGTTCAGACACCCAGATCAAAAGCGCTGAGGTGAAAAGTGTAATGATGTGCAGCTGCCATACTTCTTTCTGCCATATCAACCCGGGCAAAATCACCGCGGCCTTTGCCAGCCATGACACCGCCTCTACGACGTTGTAGTTGACCCAGTAACCTTCGCGGAACCACAGTTGATAGCTACCCAAAATATTGGCGAAGCCGACGTGATAGTAGACAAGTAATGTAACGGCCGAAAACAAAGCCACTGTCGCTGCAATTTCCAATGTTTCCGCTCCGTAGGACTAATAAAAAGTGAAGGAGGATCGGTTACGGGAACACTACGCCACCCCGAAGCGGTCGGTTCAGTGACCAGCCACAGGAAGGTTTTTCTGTGGAATAGACCGCTAAGGGTTACAAAAGGCCTCGAGGCTTTTTAGCTCTCAACTTTCAGAAAGGCTCCGGGCTCACGGCGCCGATTCTGTCGCTTCTTCGCTGTAAACCGCGATCACGAGATCGCTCACTGCCCAAACTTCCTCTTTTACAGCATTGATTTCATTGTTATTGGCCTGGACGCCGGCGAAGATATAGTTGAGCGTCCGCTCCATCTCTTTAATCTCGCTCTGCTGGAACAAAGCGATAGCGACCAGCGCCAAAACGAGCGCATTTGACTTCATAAACTGAATGACGGCGTCCATCTGTTAGTCTCCCCAACCACAAGGGCTAGATATCGCAACGTAGCTAAGGTGCACTGCCCGGTATCTCCCTAGTAGCCTATCGCGCACACTCATCTGGCGCAGGGTCTCCTGGCTGACTGCACGCCAGTGCTGCGGCTCGTTGATGTCCTGAGTTGGACCTGAGATCAGAGCTTTTTATCGAGACAGTCGAAAAGCTTGTCGTCCTGCTCGTCAACCCAGTTGTCGACCTGATCATCGGTAGGCTTACCGCCGTGTTTCTTAATCATGGCCTGAGCTGACTTCATGGCTGCCGAGTCGGCTTTGCATGCCTTCAGCGCAGACATCAGCTCGTCGGCGGCACCAGTATCGGCAGACACTGATAACGACATCGAGACGAAAAGTGCGATCACGGCCGCCCACATTGTTGTAACTCGCTTCATGTTCATTCTCCTGGGTGAGTTGATATGTGGCCCAACCATTTGCTTCAGTTAGCCAGATGCAATGAAGATATCAAAAAAAATTGCTTTCAAGACTGCAAAAGGTGACAGCCGGCACTCTTGCTACGCTAAAAGAAAATGTGGAAGCCTGCATTTTGGTATCTGGATGCCCCTACCTACCTGCCTGCGTCATCAAGCTGCTCTTGTAGTGAAATCACCTGATTTTCCAACTGCAATATCTGCTGCTGAACATTGGCCTCCTGAAAGTTATCGAGGATCGTGTCAGGCGCTAAAAACATAAAGATGTAAAAGGCAGTCACCTCCATCCAGTGCCAATTGCCCAAGTTCGCGTTAATCGGCTCACGCTGCGCCGTCGAATAGGCTGCGATGTAGACAGCAATGTAACCTATCAGGCCCCAAAATAATCCGACGCCGGCCACGGACAAACCCTGCAGCGTCTCACCGCTGAAGAGAATGATAATCCCGCAGGTTACGCTCAACATCGCCGATAGGAGAAATGACTTGCAAAGATTGGCGGCGTAATAACCCGGCTTAGATTTGATTATCGAGAGGAAGACACCGCAGGCTAAAATAACAAAGGCCATTGGCTCGCTAAACCAAGAATATCCTCCGCATAAAGTGCGCCCAAAAAAATCAGGGTCGCATTCATAAGGCCCGTTGCTGGTTATGGCGTACCAATAGAAACCTCCCACATTTGCGAAAAAGAGCCACTTGCCGATTACCAAACGCCGGTGGTTCTTCACAGGTGAGGGCTCTGGACGGCCCGACCCCGCAAAAAAATAACCGACCGCGGATACCACACCGCCGTAGAGCGTGGTGAGCAACATCACAGCGGTGGAAGAATAGATCGCGTCGCCTGAGTTCTCGAGGAGAATCCCGTTAACTCGTTGGATCATACCAATCAAGGAGCACGTCAAACCTATGGGGATACCGAGGTCCCTGATCATAACTGCGCGGTCAGTGCTCGACTCAAAACCCAAATAAACGACTGCAGCCGCTACGCTACAAACAATTATCAGGACACCGTTTAAGTTATAAAAAATATCAAACATACGTTTCGAAATATTTATCTATGAAGCGGAGCCTTAGCAGCGAAGCTCTGATTGATCTACCGCGCCCGCGTCTAAGTCATCACTCCGCCGGTCAGATTACCAAGAAACGTCGGCTGAGCGGCTCTGAAGCCAGAAACGAATACCCGGGACCCAAAAACTAGAATCAGCGATACGTAATCGCAACTATAGATCCCGTTTTTGCAACACCATCCAATATGCAGCTCTGTCCGCGCCTACTTTACACTCATCGTAGGGCCCACTAAGGAGAAGAAAATGAGATTGATCGCAACGTTAATTGCCATGGCAATCACCACGACCGCACTGGCCGATGACCACAGTTCGGGAACTAGCGCAGGCGATGGCGCTTTTGTAACGCTGATGGTTCAGGCCAAAGATCCCGATGCCTATATTGAGCTCATGAAGCAAAACACGGCGCCATTTGAGGCCCTAGGCTCCTCGGTAGCGGGAGCATGCGTAACAAAGACTGGCGCTGACTACCCGGGCCAAATGTTTGTATGGAATGCGTTCGAGTCGATGGAGCAGGCAATGGCTGCCACCGACGCGTATGACCCCATGAAGGCACCAGCGGAACTCGCTGCGCAACGAGACGTGAAGTACAACGCGATATTCAAACCACTCAAACCGTTTGATTTAGAGCCCAACTCGGAGAGGCTCTGGCGCCTGAATATCGCGCCAGAGAATCTTGCCGCCTTTGTCGGCAAGATGACCGAGCTCGAGAGCGCACTGCGAGCGGCTGGCCACGACATGAACATCGGCGTTTTTCAGCCTTTTGGCGGAGGCTCTCATGAGACGATCCACCTGAGGGCAGTCAGCCCCACCTATGCAGAATCTGGCAAGGTAATCGACGAGGCGCTAGCGGGTGCCCCTTGGATGAGCATTTGGGGCGAGGCGATGGCCCTGGTTGACAAGGTCGTTTCGGACAACTTTGAGCGCTGCCAGATAATTTATTCTGCCGGCTAAACGTGGAGATGATGACGGGGTGGCTCAGCCACTCCGTTTTCCCATCCCTACCATCGCTGAAGCGTACGTCGCACTCGGGACCAAGCCGTAAGCCTCAGGCTTTTCATCATCGGTTGAGCCCCAATAAGCCGCTACAGCGCTGACCTTCAAAACTTGAAGTTGGAATCTTCCAGCAGTGCACATGTGCCGGTGTCGGCCTCATCCTCAAACTTTGTCCTGTACTTGCCAGTAACGCGCGAAATTGTCACTTCAGGTAGTCCACCACCCGAAGCAAAATAGAGAGTGTAGACCCCTGCTTCCAAGGCCACTTTGCTGGCAGGCAACATAAAGCCGTAGTTGTAATGAACAGAACCAGCCCCAGTCGCGGTATCGATAATGTAAACCCGGTTATCGGCAAGTGGATTTTCTGTGGTGCATTGTAAATGCAGTACTTCAGAGAGTGCTGGGCAAGACAGAGCCAGCAGCACTAACGTCATTATCGACTTCATAACTCATCCCTCTAGCAAGTAGCCGGGCTGACAAGGCCCTGACGGCAACCAATCTGAGAACACGGCGTCTCTTGCCGCCCGTTAATTGTATATTGAATCAACGGCGCGGCGTCCGTTGCTCAATGTTTGATCACAAAACCACGTGAACCCGGCCCTCTAAAAAACCTTTCCCCAAGAAATCCTGATAACGTTGGCATCGATGTGAAAGCTACTGTCGTCTGATGCCATCAAAGCGAGCTACCGCTCATACTGCTTGAACGAGAGGAAGAATATCCATTCTCCCGTGCAAAATGGCGTCGCGGCTGCCGAGAGGCAGGTTAGTCGGGAGACGAAATGATCAGAGGCTCTGTGGATAACGCGGCACCTTGCTACAAGGCAATGGCTTGAGCAACACGAGCGCATTGGAATTGAAAGCGTTGTTTGAGGCGGAGATGCTTATCTCCGAGCGCCTGCGCCTGAGGGCGATGCTCGGACTTTTTATCATCATCTCACTGAATATCAGTGTCGCCCTTCTGATACTACCAGAGGTTATAGCAACCTTCTTCGGGGGGTCATTAGACCCCTTTGTGGTTCTGCCGATTACTTACTCATACCTACTTTATGCCGTAGCGGCCTACGTTTCACTTACCAAGGCGCTGTCGAAAAACGCAGCACCCAACAGGCTCTGGGGGTATACCGGTGCGCTCGTCGAGTCATCTATCCCCACCCTCTTAACCTATGCACTGGGCACGGTTCTGGCCCCTTCAACCAGCCTGTTTTTACCACCCCTTTTTCTCTACTTTGTGTTTATCGCCTTATCGGCATTACGACTGGATCAAAAACTGGTTTGGTTTGCGGGTATCTGCTGTTCCGTACAATATCTTTTGCTGTCCTACTACAGCACCGATGGATTCAGCGTCTCGGCCGAACTTCCCCAGATATTGACTGCGCCTCAGCACCATGTCGCTAAATCGATTGTGCTGCTCTTGGTGACACTGGCCATTGCCCTGGTCGTCACAGAGTTGCGAAAACGCTTGCTAAATTCCCTCATACAGGCCGAGCAACAGCAAAAAATACTCAACATCTTTGGACAGCACGTGTCACCACAAGTAGCGGCTCGGCTCACTTCTGACGAGGATGCGGGAGCAAGCAGATCCGAGTCCGCCTCGATCTTGTTTTTTGACATTAGGGGATTTACCGCATTCGCTGAAAAACGTGACCCAGAGGCCGTGGTGACCTATTTGAATACGTTGTTTGAGTCACTTATTGAAACAGTCAATCGGCATAACGGGTTTGTAAACAAATTTTTAGGCGACGGCTTTATGGCCGTATTCATTGCCGCTGAAGGGGACAAGATGCATTGCCGCAACGCAGTACTTGCGGCGATTGAGATTTCGGAAAACGTGAAGGCCTTGGTTGCGGACAATAAGATCGACGACACTAAAATTGGTATCGGTATTCACTCCGGTCAAGTCATGACCGGGAATATCGGGTCGTCCGCAAGGCGCGAGTTCACCATCATTGGCGATGTAGTAAATCTAGCCTCGAGATTGGAGCAACTCACGAAACAATTCGAGCGAGAGATACTGATGTCGAAAGAGATTGCTGACGCAGCCCTGCTTGAGGGACTGGAGACTGAATTTGTCGCCGAGGCAACCATTAAGGGCAGAGAAACCCGCGAGAAGATCTATACGCTAGCGAACTCAACGCTGTCGGGTCACCTCGCCGCGACCGCCAATATAGGGACAGCCAGGTGGGCTGGTAATCCAGAAAACGTGGAGGTGCTGTCGAGAAACTATCGGAATTCAGATGGCAGCGGTGGCTTTAGTTTTCTTTCCGGACACATGGGCTTCACGCGATCCGTCGCTGTCATCGCGGTGGCCACAACGGTTCTCGGGTTGTTGTATTGGCTCACACCATAGGCGCGAATACGCTGGCTGCTTGCGACAAGACGCCGCAACGATCGGCATGACCTTGCCGGCAGATACGTCACGTAGTGTCTGGCAGAGGTCAGCAGACCAGAATCGTCACTGGAGCGGCTCTCGGCGCAAACGCCGCAGGTACAGCATTTCAGGAATACCGAGCAAATTAAAAACCAGAAAAAATAGAAACCACTTTTTCTCGTTTCGCCGAGAGGCCGCCCAACAGGCATGGTAGGTCCAATAGACCTCCCAAATGAGCAACACAAGGATTAAGGCAGTCATTGCGCGTTCCTAACTTTCCAGACGCCAAGACAATATTCATCGACAGCTGGTGACTTCAATCAAGGCTGAGGTTTTTCAGAAAATAGCGTGCTCTTCCGTCATAAACACCCGCGACTGGCTGAAGTCAATAAAGCGGCTCTCGTCTTCGATCAGCTTTCGCTGAGCCTCGATGCCAGCGGAGGATGACATGCCCTTATCCAGCGCGGCCTGACTTTCCCACCACACTTCCGTAATGCCGTCGTACGGCACCTGCAAACCGCGGCTTTCTAGCATGAGTGCATTAAGCTCGGGCAGCACTGTGTGACTTTGTGTGTAGCGGCAAGCACCAATCGCCTCTGAAACCGAGCGCACTAAAGGCCCGTGCTCCTCATGCCAGTATCGATAAAAGAATTGGCTATCGATGTCGCTTCGTTTTCGAATGCAGTAGACAAGCTTTATCATCGCAAAAGACTACCCCAAAAGTTCTGCAAGCTATAGGTGCTCGGCACCTTGCACGCTATCGTAAGGAAGTATGACATGTCCCCGATATACCTGATCGAAACGAAGAGATGGCAAAACTGAGAGTCGCAGGGTTTTTGGCGTTGGCACTGCTCACTGCAGAGCTAGCAGTTGCCGCTGAAGAGGCATCACTATCCCTTCTTAATGAGGTTCAGTACTCCTCTTCGTTGACTACCGCGGGACAACCACATGAAGCCGAGCTACGTGCGATCTCCGACGCAGGGTTCCAACGAGTGATATTCTTGGCCTTTAATGATCACAAAAACGCGCTCAAAAATGAGGATCGGATAGTGCGATCCTTGGGTATGGAATACTTTCACATACCGGTCATATGGGATGCGCCGACAATTCGCGACTTCGATAACTTCGCCTCGTTAATGCTCACCTCAGAAAAAACGCTAGTGCATTGCGAGGTGAATTTCCGCGCCTCGGTATTTGGATTTCTCTATCAGATCATCTATCGCGGCATGCCGATAGACGAGGCAAGATCGCGACTTAACAACATCTGGATACCCAATAGCACTTGGGAGGGGTACATCACTGCCGTATTGCTCGACAAGGGCATAGACTATGAACCTGATTGGCCCCCTTCCTCACTTGAGAAAACTCACTGATATGGACACATTGGCCGACTTTACATTTACACCCACCACTAAGGCGCCCGAACCAGATCTTGGGCTTGAGAGAATCCCGGTCGACCGTTACACAGACCCGGCATTCCTCAAACTGGAGGATGAGCGTATTTGGTCAAAAACTTGGTTGCTAGCGGGAGCCTCGTGCGATGTATCGAAACCAGGCGACTTTTTTGTTTTCGATAATCTTCGAGAGTCCATTCTCGTGACAAGAGCAGAAGATGGAATCGTTCGCGCCTTTTACAATGTCTGTCAGCACAGGGGCAACCAGTTAAAAGGCTCAGGCTGCGGAAACTCTCCGCATCTCAGCTGTGGCTTTCATGGCTGGCAGTACCATCTAGATGGCGCCATAAAGGCAATACCCGAGGCACACGATTTCCCGCAGGGCGTCCCCGCAGAGTCACTGAGCCTTAGGGAAATCAGATGCGAGGCTTGGGGCGGATTCATCTGGATATCCATGGATCCAGACATCGAGCCTCTGCTCGATTATCTGGGTGTCGTTCCTGAACATCTCGCACCTTATGAAATGGAATCTATGGTGTTGGTGTCAGACGAAACCGTCGAATGGCACTGCAACTGGAAGACATCCGTTGATATTTTTTCCGAGACTTATCACGTTCGGGGTGTTCACCCGGAATCTGAGTACGTTGCTGACGATGTCAACGTACAGGTTGACCTTTACGGGGCACATTCGCGCTTTATAGCGCCAATGTACGTCCCAAGCCCGCGCAAGATTGGGCCAGATAAAGCGCTGAACCAAACCATGGTCGAGTACCTGAAATCTGAAGGGTTTCCGGTAGACAGCTTTGAAGGCGACGTGACGACCTTGCGAGGTGCGGTTGCCGCACACAAGCGGTCGATGACAAACGAGAGCGGACTCGATTTTTCCAAACTGACCGATGACCAGCTAACCGCGGATTACCACTACAACGTTTTTCCAAATGTCACGTTCAACCTGTTCGGCAAACAGATGTGGATGTTCCGTCATCGCCCGCACCCGACTGACCCCGACAGAATGTATTTCGACCGCATGATCTTTAATCGTGTGCCCAAGGGCGAGGCCACAGC
>Ga0181606_10004082_pt1 | contig 12220 bp, 9 predicted proteins | sample 041ome_10_FD_132994 | JGI IMG/M metagenome (GOLD analysis project Ga0181606, IMG submission 132994) | Coastal salt marsh microbial communities from the Groves Creek Marsh, Skidaway Island, Georgia - 041412US metaG (megahit assembly) | ecosystem: Environmental > Aquatic > Marine > Intertidal zone... | reverse complement strand
TAAAATATTTTTCAGCTTCAAAAATACCTTTGTCTTGGGCCGATGTAAGTCCTTTCAGGTAGAAGTAATATGCTTGTTGGCGCTTTACCAAGTATTTTGGGTCTTTAATTCGATCGAGAATCTTGCCCGCTTTGGTCATATCACCCTTGCGTAACTGCCAGAAAACTAAAAGCAAGGTTTCATTCCAAAAAATGAAAAGCGCAATGATCACCGCGAGAAAAAAGAAGAAAATTCCGTTACCAATATTCCCATCCACAAATTGAATGATGGAAAAAATCAACGATCCCGCGCTGAGCACAATTTTTACAAGCAATGATAGCATCCTGTTAGATTTTGCACAAAAGTCGCTACAATTGCCGAATTCTGCAATTCCAACGGATGATTCTATCCGTTCTCCCGTAATTTTTCCGAAATTCGAAAAAAAACTTCATGTCTACACGTCAGCTGGAACCTTCACTACTCTGGAAACATTTTAACGATTTAAACGCCGTGCCTCGCCCCAGCAAAAAAGAGGAACGCGTAATTCAATTTATGATCGATTTTGCCGCACGCATTGGGCTTCCATGTGATACCGATGAGGTGGGAAATGTTAAAATTACCAAACCTGCTACGCCTGGAATGGAGAATAGAAAGACGGTGGTTTTGCAATCGCATTTGGACATGGTCCATCAGAAGAATAACGATACCGTGTTCGACTTTGATACCCAGGGAATCGAAATGTATGTAGACGGCGATTGGGTCCGGGCACGTGGGACCACACTCGGAGCCGACAACGGGATTGGAGTGGCTGCGATTATGGCGGTACTTGAGCGTTCAGACATCGCTCATCCCCCTATTGAAGCCCTATTTACCATTGACGAAGAAACTGGAATGACTGGGGCAAAGTCCTTAAAGCCAAATTGGATTAAAGGGGAGGTCTTATTGAATTTAGACACTGAAGAAGATGATGAAATAGACATAGGATGTGCGGGCGGTATCGATACCACAGCAACCCTCGATTATAAGTCCGAGTCTCCGGCGGCAGATTCTGTGGGTATAAAGGTGGTTGTTTCAGGTTTGAAAGGAGGTCATTCGGGTATGGATATCCACAAGGGCCATGGAAATGCAAATAAGTGGCTGGTTCGATTGCTGCTCGATACAGAAGAACGTTTCGGTTTGCGCCTTGCGCGCTTCGATGGAGGAGGACTTCGCAACGCGATTCCCCGAGAGGCAAGCGCCGAATTAGCTGTTTTAGACGTTTCAGGTTTTAAGGCTCATATTGGCACAATGTCGGAGAAAATAGCCGCTGAATTTGGTAGCATAGAGCCAAACTTGAATATTGGAGTGGTGGAAGTAGCCTGTCCAAAGGATGTCGTACCCTTGGATACACAACAAAAAATATTAGCCGCTCTAATGGCCATGCCCAACAGCGTTTTTCGCATGAGTCCCGATATGGAAGATTTAGTGGAAACTTCGTCCAATCTGGCTCGCGTAATTATAGAACCGGAGCATTTTGAAATGCACAGTCTTCAGCGCAGCAGCGTAGAATCTACTAAAGATGAAATTGCAGCAGCCGTAAGGTCTGTTTTTATGTTGATGGGTGCGGACGTAACCCATTCAGGTTCATATCCGGGGTGGAAGCCCAACCCAAATTCTGCCATTACCGAATTATTGGTGCAAAAATACAGGCAACAGTTTAACGAAGAACCTCAGGTTGTTGCCTGCCATGCAGGCTTGGAATGCGGACTTATTGGTGAGGCCTACCCACAGTTGGATATGATCTCATTTGGCCCAACGATCCGAGGCGCACATTCACCCGACGAACGCGTTTCAATTTCATCGGTTCAAAAATTTTGGGGATATTTAGTGGAAATACTTAAAGATATACCATTGGCTTAACCCGCACTTCATTTCGCTTTCGTAAACATTGCATTAAGATTTGAAGCCCTACTTATGAAAACGCTTTACATTGTCCGCCATGCCAAATCCAGTTGGAAATTCAATGAATTGCCCGATCGCGATCGTCCTTTGAAGGGAAGTGGTATTCGGGATGCATTAAATGTAGCCGACTACCTCGCTGAAAACAGTCTTCGGGTAGACGCTATTTTCTCTAGTCCTGCGGTGAGAGCACTGCATACCGCACTCATGTTTTCTCGGAGATTGGGGTTTCCTTTTTCGGATATCCAAATTCGCGATGAGTTGTATTTGGAGGGATGGAAGTCCATGAGAGAGGTAGCGCGAAGTATAAATAACGATTGGGATTCCGTAATGATATTTGGTCACAATCCGGATATCACCAACTTTATTAACCATGCTACGGATACCCATATTCGGCATATCCCTACAACGGGTATGGTGAGTTTAGAATTTCCAATTCACACTTGGGCAGAGATGGACACCGGTGCTCGTTTGCTGTTTTTTGAATACCCCAAGAAAAACAATTCGGATGACTAATCTTCCCGAAGTACATCAACCTTACATCGATCGCGAAATGAGTTGGTTGCTCTTTAATGAGCGCGTTCTTCAAGAGGCGAATGACCCTACGAACCCGCTCATTGAACAATTGCGTTTTTTAGGGATTTTTTCGAATAATCTGGATGAGTTTTTCCGCGTGCGCTACGCCGTAGTGCGCAGGTTAGCTGTGCTCGGCGTCCAGGCAGAAGATATGTTTGCGGGAATCCCTCCTCAGCAACTTTTAAAGGAAATTCAACAAACTGTTTTGGAGCAACAGATCGAGTACGAGGCGATCTATTCCAGTATTATTCAGCTACTCAAGAAGTATAAAATTTTCCTGGTCGATGAAACGGGCCTCGACGAGTCACAGAAGCATTTTGCTTCGCAGTTCTTCGAAGAGAAGCTGAGTCCGACCATCGTGCCCATCATGCTGAATCATATTAAGCAGTTCCCTGAACTTCGAGATCAGTCCATCTATCTCGCTGTGGTTTTGGCCCATGGTGCTGAGGAGGAATATGCACTTATTGAAATCCCTACAGAAGTCCATGGGCGATTTATTCAACTACCTTCAAGAGGACGCGAGCGCTACCTTATTTTTTTAGATGACCTCATGCGCTTTGCACTCGATCGCATCTTCGCCATCTTCTCGTTCGATCGCATCGAGGCCTATACCTTTAAGTTTACTAGAGATGCCGAATTAGATATCGATACCGATCTATCTCGGAGCTTTATAGATAAAATTGCACAGAGTGTCCAGAAACGCAAGAAAGGGGAGCCTGTGCGATTTGTGTACGACAAATCGATGCCAAAAGCCCTTTTAAAGTTTCTGGTTAAGGGACTGCATCTGGATTCAGATGGGGATAGCCTTATTGCCGGGGGGAGGTATCACAACAAAAGGGACTTCATGGATTTTCCCAATGTAGGCGGACCTTATTTGGAATTTCCCAAGCAAAAGCTTCAAGTTTCACCTGCGCTAGAAACGCCGAGCATTCTGGGTGTTATTGCGGAACGCGATGTGCTCTTGCATTTTCCCTATCAGAGTTACAATTACGTAATTCGGGTACTTCGCGAGGCTGCGATTGACCCCGCGGTAACCACCATACGCGTGACCCTTTACCGAGCTGCAAAGAAGAGCCAGTTTCTGAACGCGCTCATCAATGCCGTCCGAAATGGCAAAAAAGTTACGGTGGTTATTGAGTTGCAGGCGCGGTTCGATGAAGAAAACAACATTCGGTGGACCAATAAGTTGCAAGAGGAAGGTGTGGAAGTTATCTACGGCGTGCCGGGGTTAAAGGTACATTCGAAGCTCATTTTAATTACCCGCGAAGATCAAGGCGTAAAGCAACGTTTCGCGGCAGTATCAACGGGAAACTTTAATGAACGCACCGCACGGGTCTATTCCGATTTAATGCTCTTTACGTCGGACTCCCGCATTACCGAAGAAGTAAAAAAGGTGTTTAAGTTTTTTCGGAATAATTATAAAGTGCCCAACTACAAACATTTGGTAGTTTCCCCGCACTACACCCGCGATTTTTTCTACGATTCCATCGATCGAGAAATTCAATGGGCAGCGCAGGGGAAACCGGCGTTTCTTCAATTTAAGTGCAACAGTATTGTAGACCCTGAAGTAATCGATAAACTCTATGAGGCCAGTAGGGCGGGCGTGCGAATTCAGCTAAGTGTGCGCGGTATTTGCAGTCTGCGATCAGGCGTTCCAGGCTTGAGCGAAAATATAGAAGTTATAAGTATCCTCGGGCGCTATTTAGAGCATTCACGGGTTTATATCTTTGGAAACGGAGGAGATCCACATGTATATCTATCCAGCGCAGATTTAATGACGCGAAATTTGGATACACGAGTGGAAGTTTCTTGTCCGGTATTCGATCCTGAAATCAAAGCGCGGATCATTCAGTTGTTCCATCTAGAATGGAAGGATAACGTTAAAGCACGCATGCTTGATGATGGCGTTCACAATACGTATCGCATCCGCACGAGTAAGGATCCAGTACATCAAACCCAAGCCGATCTCACAGCATTTTACACCGATAAGGCCGTTGAATTATGAATTATCACAGGCTTGCTGGAATCGATATTGGAACCAACGCTGTTCGATTACTCGTTATGAATGTAATTGAGACAGCGGGTGGCCCGTTGTTTAAAAAGTCCAGCTTAATCCGTGTTCCTGTGCGCCTCGGTGAGGATGTCTTTACCAATAAGGAAATTTCAGAGGCGAATCAAAAACGGATGATCGAAACATTAAAAGCATTTCGCCATCTCATGGAGGTGCATCACGTGGTCGATTATCGCGCCTGTGCTACCTCAGCGATGCGCGAGGCCAATAATGGGCGGCAAACCGTGGAACTTTTACAGGCCTCCACAGGTATTGAGGTGGAGGTAATCGATGGCACCGAGGAAGCCGATCTCATATTTAATACGGGATTGGGGTCTTTTTTGGATTCTCGAGGTACGCAGTTATTTATCGATGTAGGAGGAGGTAGCACAGAGCTTACCTGGTTCGATGGTCGGGAGCGCATTACGTCCGCATCCTTTAACATTGGTACCATCCGGATGCTCAAGGGATTGGTTCCGCAGGAGGAATGGCTCAACATGGGTCGATGGGTGAGCGAACACGCCGCAAATTATGGGGTGGTCGATTGCATTGGGTCCGGTGGTAACATCAACAAGCTATTCAAGATGTCTGGAAAAAAGCTTGGGAAACCCATGACCTATGATTATTTGAAGAAAAGCGCGTCTATGTTGGCTAAGCTCACCGTCGAAGAACGCGTGGTTCAGCTCGATTTAAACATTGACCGAGCGGATGTAATTGTTCCAGCAGCAGACATTTTCCTTTGGGTGATGCGCAAAGCTCACGCCGCGAAAATTTTTGTGCCAAAAACGGGATTGGCCGATGGAATTGTCCGTAAACTTTATTTCTCGCGCAACGAATTGCATCAACCCAAATAAACTGGATCCAAGGACCAAGTAATTACTTCTTGCTTCCCTTAATGAACTGCTCAAACATATCCCACATTTCGGGAGTAACCGCCTCGAGTCCGTTAAATTGTCCCGCACCCTTCAGCCATTCGCCCCCGTCGATGGTGATTACTTCTCCGTTGATGTAGGCCGAAAAAGGGGAAAGTAAAAAGGCGACTAAATTCGCTAGCTCTTCATGCTCACCTACGCGTCCCACCGGAACTCTGTGAGCGGGATCGAACTTTTCTGCCAATTCTCCAGGTAACAGGCGATCCCATGCCCCTTTGGTGGGAAATGGACCCGGTGCAACGGCATTGGTGCGAATGTGATATTTTGCCCATTCCACCGCTAGCGAACGCGTCATGGCCAATACTCCAGCTTTTGCAGTTGCAGAAGGCACTACATATCCAGAACCGGTCCATGCATACGTAGTTACAATGTTTACAATGGTTCCCGGCTTATTTTGCTTAATCCATTCTTTACCGATTGCCAGTGTACAATTGGCGCTGCCCTTAAGTACAATATCGATGATGGTCCCGAAAGCGTTAGAGGATAACCTTTCTGTGGGGGAAATAAAGTTGCCTGCGGCATTGTTTACCCATCCCGTTGGGACACCCCACGAGCTTACTACTCCATCGACCACTTTTTGCACTTGTTCCGCATCGCGCACGTCGCAAACCATCGGCATGCATTTACTTCCAGTCTCTCGCTCCAGTTCCGCTGCAGTTTGCTCTAGTACATCTTGTCGTCGACTGGTGATTACCGTATTTGCTCCCAATTCCATGAGGTATTTGGTCATTGCCTTGCCCAAACCCGTGCCTCCGCCGGTAACTACGTATGTGTGATCTTTGAGCGTACCCTCTCTAAACATTCCGTGTGGATTCATCCTTTATCTGTCTTTTTTCTAAAGGTACGGATATTCAGAAACTCCACGGCCAAGGAGAAGAAGACCGCGAAATAGATGTAGCCCTTTGGAATTTCAACATGAAATGACTCGGTTACCAACACGAATCCAATGAGAATTAGAAAACTCAATGCCAACATTTGAAGGGTTGGATGCTTTTCTATGAAATCGGCAACCTCACCGGCAAAAATGAGCATGATAACCATTGAAATCACCACTGCTATGATCATTAAAATCACGTGATCCGTCATTCCAATTGCGGTAAGGATACTATCAAATGAGAATACAATATCGAGCAATGCAATTTGAGCGATGGTTTGTCCAAAGCTGAGCGAGCGTTCTTTCTTTCCCGATTCCAGTTCGTTTTGCCCCTCTACTTTGTGATGAATTTCCAGCGTAGATTTTACGAGCAGGAATAATCCTCCCGAAAACAACACCAAATCCCTGCCGCTCACCGCATGTTCAAACAAGGTGAAAATCGGTTTGGTGAGTCCAATAATCCATGATATACCCAAAAGCATAGCGATACGCGTAAATAGGGCAAGGCCAATCCCTGCCGTCCGCGCTTTTTTACGGCGATCAGCCGGCAGATTGTTGCTCAGGATGGAGATAAAAATAATGTTATCGATCCCCAGAACTACCTCTAAAAAGGTGAGGGTGAGCAGCGCAATCCATGTTTCGCTTTGTAAAAAAAGCTCCATGCGTTCCTATTTTTGAAGGTTAGCTTGTTGTTCGAGCATTTGCAATTCGTCGCGCAACCTTGCCGCCTCCATGAAATCCATTTCGGTAGCTGCCTTGGTCATGTCCTTGCGCGTTTTTTCAATTGCTTTTTTAAGTTGATGCGGATTCATGTACGAGATCACAGGATCTTGAACTTGAGCCGATTCCGGTTCAGAAAGCCCTCCTGACTTAATTAAACCGCTCATTGAGGTGTTTTTTATAATGTCCTCACGGGATTTTTTCAGTGCCTGTGGGGTGATGTCATGTGCTTTATTGTAATCAGCTTGTATTTTTCGCCTTCTTTCGGTTTCCTCCATAGTGGTTCGCATAGACCGCGTAATGGTATCGGCATAAAAAATGACCTTTCCATTCACATTTCGCGCTGCCCTTCCTGCAGTTTGTGTGAGGCTTCGGTTGGAGCGCAAAAAGCCCTCCTTGTCGGCATCGATCACAGCAACTAGCGACACTTCTGGCAGGTCTAGTCCTTCGCGGAGGAGGTTTACTCCAACCAGCACATCAAACACACCCAACCTTAAATCGCGCATAATCTCCACGCGCTCCAGCGTATCGATGTCCGAGTGAATATAGCGCACGCGCACATTAAAACGCTGTAAGTATTTCGTGAGCTCTTCGGCCATGCGCTTGGTAAGGGTGGTGACCAAAACACGTTCATCTACATCGACCCGTTGCCTAATTTCCTCGAGCAGATCGTCTACCTGGTGTTCAGATGGACGCACCTCGATGATGGGATCTAATAGTCCCGTTGGGCGAATGAGCTGTTCCACCACCACGCCCTGCGACTGCTCCAATTCATAGTCCGCGGGAGTGGCGCTCACATAAATTACTTGTCCAGTAAGCGCTTCGAATTCATCGAATTTTAGGGGACGATTGTCGAGTGCCGCGGGTAAACGAAAACCGTAATCGACCAGGTTTACCTTTCGCGATCGATCTCCACCATACATACCCCCAATTTGAGAAACGGTTACATGGCTTTCATCCACTACCATGAGATAGTCGTCCGGGAAAAAATCGAGCAGGCAGAATGGGCGCGTACCGGGGGCACGTCCGTCCAAGTAACGCGAATAATTCTCAATTCCTGAGCAATACCCCAATTCGCGAATCATCTCTAAATCGAATTGCGTACGCTCTTCCAATCGTTTGGCCTCAAGTGGTTTTTGAATGGATCTGAAGAAATCTACTTGCGCCATCATGTCGTCTTGGATCTGATGAATGGCAGCATTGAGTCGGTCCTTGCTCGTTACAAAAATATTTGCCGGATAAATTTGAACGCGATCCAGTGAAGAACTAGGGATACCGGTTAACGGATCAAAAACCTGAATCTCCTCGATCTCATCACCCCAAAAAACAATACGAAAAGCGTGATCTGCATAGGCTGGATAGATATCTACGGTATCGCCTTTTACACGAAAATTACCGCGCTGAAATTCTGCAGCTGTTCGGGAATAAAGCGAAGTAACGAGCTGGTGCAGGAGACCGTTTCTAGAAAGCACATCGCCCACCGCCACACGTACTACGTTTTTATTGAATTCCTCGGGATTCCCGATTCCATATATGCATGAAACCGATGCCACGACCAGTACGTCCCGCCGTCCAGATAGGAGCGAGGAGGTGGTGCTCAACCGCAGCTTTTCAATCTCATCATTGATGCTCAGGTCTTTTTCAATGTAGGTGCCCGATGTAGGAATGTAGGCTTCGGGTTGATAATAGTCGTAATACGACACAAAATATTCTACAGCGTTGTTCGGGAAAAATTGCTTGAATTCCGAGTAGAGCTGAGCGGCGAGGGTTTTGTTGTGGCTCAACACCAAGGTAGGCCGGTTCACCTCGGCAACCATGTTGGCAACGGTAAATGTTTTTCCGGAGCCTGTTACGCCCAGAAGCGTTTGTGCTTTTACACCGTCATTTAAACCTTCAACCAGCTGCTTGATGGCCTGGGGTTGGTCACCGGTTGGGCGATAGTCCGACTGAAGGTCAAAATTCATTCTTTTGGCATCTCGTTCTTAACCGATAGGGTTTGCTTCAAACGATCCGTAAGCACTTCAATTTCCGCTTTTTTCTCAGCCACACTTTTTTCAGCTACGGCCAAGAAAGGATTTTTGGATTTCGAAGTGGAGAACAGGGTTAAGTTCCCCTCCAACTGCCTCAATTCTGATTTTGCGGTCTCCAGTTGGTTTCTCAAGTTGCGCTCCTCTTGATTGATGGCTTTGGAAGATCCACCATCTGCCATAGCCTCTAAGCGCGAGCTGAAATCGATTTTTTGCCGCTGCCGCTTGTCAATTTTTAAGGAGGAAAATTTTAGATCCAGCGCTTTTTTAAAGCTGTCGTCGATTCCCATTTTATCGCGCGGCACAAATCCCACCTGACGAAATGCTTTCATCATCTCAGAGAGTGCTTTGGTATCGGTACTCCGGTCGCCTGTAAATTCGTAGCGCTCTACTTGATCGAGCAATTCTTCTTTTAGCTTGTAATTAGCCTCTTGTTCTGCATCTCGCTCTGCAAAATGAGACTTTCGACGTTTAAAAAATGAGTTGCAAGCCTTTTGGAATGCTTTCCAAGTGGAGTTGTTTACGGATGCGGGCACTGCACCAATGGTTTTCCATTCCTCTTGCAATTTTTTTATGGCAAGTGCGGTGTCTTTCCATTGATCGCTGTTGGCGAGCTCTTCCGCTTTAGCAATAAGTCTGTTTCGCGCATCAATATGAACCTGATAGGATTCTTTGAGTCCGCGGTAGAATTCATTCTTTGCCTTATTAAATTCGCTATTCGCAGCCCGCATTTCGGTCCATAAAGCATCGTTTTCTGCTCTCGAAATCGGACCTGCTTTTCGGAATTTTTCGTTCAATTCCGCCACGCGTTCCAATGCTTTTTGCCATTGCTGATGGGATTCATGAGTCGCTTTGGCCTCTTCGTTCAGTGCATTTAATATACCTCGTTTCACCTCTGCATTGGCATCCCACTTCTCCTTGAGCTCATCCAGATGTGCTTGTCTGCGATCGTGCAGTGCCTTAGTGGCAGCGCTAAATGCATCCCATACTACTTCACGCTGATCGGGAGCAACGGGTCCAGTGTCTTCTTTCCAGATGCGGTGCAATATTTGCAACTCATCCATGGCCTTTTTAACGCTCTTTTCAGCGAGCAGTGCTTCTGCCTTTGCTACAAGTTCCTTTTTCAGCTCTAAGTTTCGCTGAAATTCCAGATCTCTAAAAGCCCAATTTAACTTTATCTTGTTATCGAAATATTTCTCGAGGTGGAAGTGGTAGCTGCGGTATAGTGCCGATGACGCTCCTTTGGGCACTAGCCCTATTTCCTTCCATTCGGCCTGTAACTCGCGAAATCTCGCATGTGCTACTTCGTCCGGCTCCTCTGAAAAAGTAAGCTGGTCTATCTCCTGTATAATTTGCTCTCTGCGCTTGAGATTGGCCTTCAGTGTGCGTTCTAGCTCGGCTTGATGTGCACTCAGTTTGTCCCGGTAGAATCCGTATAGTTTGTGGAAGGTATTTTTTTCGGGTTGATCGAAAATAAAATCGGCCGCTTCCCCACCTTCCTCAATAAAGGCTTCTTGTTTCGCATTCCACTCTTCTTTCAGCGCGGCATGAAAGCGTTGCCTCACCAAGTCCATAGGCTTTTTGAGCTCTACCAGACCGTGATCTTGGATTAATTTTTTTGCAAGTTGGATGAGTTCCGCGGTATTTAACTCGTTTAAATCTAGGAGTTCAATTTCATTTGATTCCTCTTCGCTATCGGTCGTTTCAGAATCTTCCGCATCCGTTCCGTTGCCCTTTTCGGAAATTTCTTTTACACCGGCTGTGGATTTATTTTTTTCAATTTCCTCAGCCTTTGGCATTTCCCCAGCCTCGGTATTTTCCTCAGCCTCTGGCAATTCCCTAGCCTCGGGATTGTCCCCAGCCTCGGGCTGTTCGTTTATTTCGGCCGCCTCGCTCGGTTCTATCGTTTCAGATACTTCCTCAGTGGAATCGGCATCTGCAGCTTCTAAAGGTTCCTCCGCGTCAGCATTGGTTTCGGGCTGATGCAACTGCGAATCCTCACTGGATTCGTGAACCTCAGATGCAACCGATTCTTCTTCGGCTTTTGGAATCTGAGTCTCCACTTCCTCGTCTTTCAGATTTTCCACTGGAGCATTTGCTTCCCGCTCGTCTTGATTTTCCTTGTATTCTTCAGACTGCATAATCATCCTTTTACGTCGGCCAAAAATACAATTTTAATTGGAGGATGAATTCCAGATTTCCCACGATTTATCGGCTTGATATTGGAGCATTTGCAAACCATTTATCCCCTCTGCACCCCTTTGCAATCCGCGCACAAGAAATTCGGTTTTTTCGGGATTGTAAACGAGGTCAAATAAAAGATGGCTGGAGTTCAGCAATTCGTAATGTATAGGAGGTGCATCACTCACGTTTGGATAAGTGCCAAGGGGGGTGCAATTGATAATGAGGGAACCATCTACCAGGTATTCCCCAAATGATTCGAATAATTTTTCCCCGGCCGATGGGCGTCGAGCAAATTGAACTGCGGGAATTTGCAATTGTTCCAGCGCATATCGGATGGCCTTTGACGCACCACCATTTCCCAAAATAAGTGTATTTGGCACCTCCCGACCCCGCTTGGTGTAGGTTTGCCAATCTTCGAAGGACCGCATAAACCCCCACCAATCCGAGTTGAAACCGGTAGCTATGGGTTGCGTTCCGTTTCGATGGAATAAAATGGTATTCACACTTCCAATGGCTTTTGAATGGGAGTCGATGGAATCGAGCAAAGGCAGATAGGTTTCTTTATACGGTATGGTGATGTTTGCGCCAACTACCTCAGGGTTTTTCTTTAATTCGTGAAGTAAGCCAACGGGATCTAGAGTTTCCCAAATTTGGTATGTGCATTCGGTAAGGAGGCCCAATCGCTCAAATTTTTGTGCAAAATAACGTGGAGAAAAGGAATGCCCCAAATGCGCACCGATCAACCCGAAAACCCTCATGAGTTCTGCTTTTTTTGTGAACCAGCAAAATACTCCAGCAAAATCAAGCCCATTGCTCCGAGTATCATTGTCGCGAGCCCGGCATAATCCCTCGGTCCAAGAGTTTGAGGTAAAAAACGGCGGTATTGCAAGACGAATCGCTCACCATCCGATTCCACCCAGCTAATCGGTTCTTGCCAGGG
>Ga0181606_10004074_pt1 | contig 12238 bp, 9 predicted proteins | sample 041ome_10_FD_132994 | JGI IMG/M metagenome (GOLD analysis project Ga0181606, IMG submission 132994) | Coastal salt marsh microbial communities from the Groves Creek Marsh, Skidaway Island, Georgia - 041412US metaG (megahit assembly) | ecosystem: Environmental > Aquatic > Marine > Intertidal zone... | reverse complement strand
GCTCGATTGTGAATGGTGATATTCGAGCGCGCGCGTCGTTGCTAGGATTTTCTGATGCCTTTGCACGCTTAAGTGAGTATTCAAATGACAAATAAATTCGCTGCATCAATAACAGTTATAAGGTGTATTGCGGTTGCAGTAGGAACAACACTTGTTTTGGGCTTATCCAGTGTTTCCGCGCAAGAGCAGACAGTAACCATCACTGAAATCGATTTTGTCGGAAATACCCTTGTTGGCGATGCCGACTTGAATAAGCGCTTTACCAATTATTTCAATCGAGATCTTACTTTCAATGAACTTAATGAGCTTGTCTCACTTGTTGGATTTGCCTATCGCGAATCTGGATATTGGGCAGCTGCGTATTTACCTGAACAGACAATATCTGGTTCCAGCCTCAAGATTGGGATAATCGAGTCAAAAACAGGTGATTTTGCAGTTGAGTTTGAAACCCAACGTAGTCGGATCAAATATGAAGACTTATTCGAAATTATTATGCGTGATCAAATTCAAGGCGCTCCAATGAATATCCGATCATTGGAATATGGAATTAAAAAAGCGAACTCCATTCCTGGAATATTCGTGGCAGCTGAACTAGACGAAGGTGAGGGTGCAAACGATACAGATGTTAAAGCCTATGTACTCGACTCCCCTGTTTTCACAGGCTCTATAGTGGTCGATAATCACTTAGGAGGAGACCATCCCAGGCGCTTGGGTGCGCGTCTAGGGTTCGATAGTCCTATGGGATATGGAGAACAGTTTAACTTAAATCTGGAGAAATCCTACCAATCTAATTCGATAAGTCTGACGTCTAGCTTGGGAATATTTGAAGAGCGCGCGCGGGCCGGGCTAGAGCTTGGATTAAATGATTACCAGATTGTTGGGGACTTAGCAGATTTAGGTCTAAAGGGAGATGTAAAAACTGCTAGCTTTAGGCTCGCCAACATCGATGTCGATCCCGGTAATGTTGATAGTCCAAACTTGGAGATTTCCTATTCTATAAGTAAGGCTGAAGATTTCGCCTTGGGCGCAAAAACAGGTTCTAAAACAACAAATCTTCTAAAAGTTGATTTGGATTTGCCAGTATTCACAGATACAAACGATAACTCATTTTTTAACCTAAAATTAACCGGTAGCATTGGTGCTTTGGATTATGGGCAGGGCTCAGACATCTATCTACGCGATCAAGCAAGCCAGAAGGCTCACGGCGATTTTGCGAAACTAAATTTGGGAATATCAACTCAAAAGGCATTGAGTGAAAACAGTTTTATTGGACTAGAAATTAATGGTCAGGTTGCTTCGAAAAACCTTGACGGGAGCCAAAAACTGACGATGTCTGGGGCGACTGCGCTTCAGTCCTTGGATTCAGGCAGTTTATCTGTTGATACCGGAATTTGGGGTAAACTGAAATTCATGCATAATTTTGAAGATGGACCTCAATTATATGGCTTTATTGAAGGCGGCAAAGGAAATTTAAATCATCAAACATGGGCGAATTGGAACGGAGGCGATGCAATCTTGCAAAACTCCGCTCATGCTTATGGGGGAGGATTGGGCGTAAACGTTCCAATTAATGATAATTTCAGCTTAGAACTCGTCGCGGCAAAGTCTATAGATACAAATTTAAGTGAACAAAGCCATAGCACGAATTATTGGGTCGAACTTACCTATAATTTTTAATTGTGCTTTTGAATTTGTCCCTGAAAATTTGAGAAACCCGTCTCATTTCCATAGTATCGATAATAAAACCACCGGCAATGCAATCTTTCGAAAGACGGCCCGCAACTTCAACCCACCGGCTGCAATGTGCGGAAGGGTCTGTGTAATGGAAGTGGAGGAGCTTATTGAGGGAATAATCATTTTGACTAAGTCAGATAAAGATTTTCACCAGACATACGTTATCGAGAAAAGAGTTTGGTTCTAACGCCTATCTGCAAAGTATGTGTTTTCAGGACAATTAAAATGTGCAAAAGAACTCGTTAGATTACCTTGAGAGGGACCGCTTTTGGGACCGCTTTTCTGGATGGCTCGGGATTAACCCACTGATAGCAGTTACTTTTCCAGAATGCGACTTGCTTCTCCTGGGCACCAATACTCTCTTCTACCATAAATCACTGTAGTTCGAATGTTGGTTGTTCGTCCAAAGCGGACTGCCAATAAACATTTTGAACATTCCTTAAAAAATGTGATTATGCCATGACTACTGTGGCAAATATGAAAAGTTATATTGAATTGAGGCAAGGCGTGCGCAAAATAAGATACGAAATCGTGGTCGTTGGACTGGACTATGTGGATCTATCCAATGCTGTCTTGCTGGCACAAAACGACACCATCATTAATTTTAGAAAACTGTTTCGGATATGATTTTCGCGACAAAGGCCATAGGCGCGTCCCGGCGCCCCCGGCCAAGATCACTGGTGTAATGGGTTGATTTAACATCGCGGCGCATCCACTTAATCCACGCAGAACGGTTCCCCGTTCTGCCAATCATTATTGAATAAAATTAAATGGATATATCTTAACGGAACGTTAACAACCGCTAAGATATTAGTTTGCCGTATCGCTTTGGGACTGCGTATCGGTTTCTGGGGCACTTTCCGCGGCTGGCTCTGGTTCAACCAGAGCACCATTTTGCCAGCGGCCTTGTGCAACTTCGCCAGTCGCGAATTTGATCACGCCTTGGCCCTGGCGTTTTCCTTTTTCAAAGGTTCCTTGATAAACATCGCCATTAGCATATGTCGCTGTCCCCTCACCCAAGATTTCACCATTTTTCCATTCGCCAGTATAGCGGAAACCATTCGGCAAAACGATGGTGCCTTGGCCGTGGCGACGACCGTCTAGGTAATCCCCTTCATAGATCATACCATCTGCAAAGGTGGCTTTACCTGTGCCGTGTCGCGTGCCGTCTTGCCAATTGCCTTCGTAGACATAGCCATCTTGATAACGCATGACACCGAACCCATGATTTCGGGCGTTTTTAAAACCGCCCTCATAAGTGACACCGTTTGAATAGGTGGCGATGCCTTGGCCCTCGATCACACCAACAACCCACGTGCCGTCATAGGTTGATCCATCGGGATAAACGATTTTGCCCGCACCGTCGGCAAGCCCACTTTTAAACTCACCCGTATAAACAGAGCCATCCGGATATACGACTTCGCCCGAACCCTGAATTTGACCATCCAGCCATGTGCCTGTGTATTTATATCCGTCCGAGCCAATAAAGGAGCCTTGGCCTGCACGCTGATCACTTTCAAAATTGCCTTTGTAAATGTCACCGTTGCCATATGTGACTTGGCCTTCGCCCTGTCTGCGGCCGTTCACCAACATGCCCTCATAGACATCGCCGTTGGGCTGGATCAGTTTACCGAGTCCATTGATTTCGCCGTCCTTCCAAACGCCTTCAAAGATCAGGCCTTCGGGCATTTCCAGCAAACCTTGTCCTTCTCGTGATCCACGAACGACGCTGCCCGTATAAACAGTACCATCGGGATAGGTGATCTTGGCGCTGCCTTCTTTGACACCATTGATCCAGTCACCATCATAAACATAGCCATCTGGATTGATCAAAACACCGCGACCATGCTGCATTGCCTCGCGAAAGCCGCCCTCATAGCGGGCACCGTTTGCATAAACCGCAACCCCTTGGCCCGTTATTTTTCCATCCAGCCAGTTGCCCTCATAGGATCCCCCATCCACATAGGTAATCTTTCCAATGCCCTCGGGCTTACCTCTGGCAAAACTGCCTTCGTAAACAGAGCCGTTGGGGAATTTTGCAATCCCTTGACCAATGATCTGACCATCGACCCAATCACCCGAATATTCATAGCCGTTTGGCATGCGGAACGTACCGGTCCCGTGCTGTAAACCGTTTCGAAATGTCCCTTCGTATACGCCGCCGTTATCAAATTGCTTTGAGCCAATTTCAGTTTCTTGACCAAGGGCAATGCTCGCAAAGGCCGCAACAAAAACCAGCGTTGATAATCCTAGTCGTTTGGACATGTTGTTAATTTCCTCGTAGACATCACAAACCTAGCGAAGCCTTTCGCATGTTACAATGGTTTTGCGCCAAAAGACCTACCAATGTGGAGGCCGTTGATCTGCAACGTATTCTATGCCTTGCGCTTCGCGCTCTGCTTCGCGAGACATCAGCATATCAACACGTCTTTCTAACTTTGAAATCTTAAGCTCTTGCTGCGCAACCACGTCTGACAATTCTTCGTTTGTGCGCGTTGCATGTGCAAGTGCGATTTCACATTTTTCTAGCCGATCCAGCAGTCGCTGTATGTCGTGATCCACAATCTCACCCCTTAATCGATGAACTATTTCCAAAATGCCACGAATTTGCTCTTATTTTGTCAAACACTTGTCGAACATTGGAAACATATGTCGTTCATACTGTATAGTAACAAGTGTAGCTAGGGGTTAGGGCTAAATATTAAAATCATGGCACAGGTAATCAGGAAAAATTTTTCCGGGCGCAGCTTTTCCAGCGCCTCGGTCCTGGATGTGTGCCATCTGACCAACGGGCACAACCGTGTTGCGATCTATTTGTCCAAAGGATCGATCCTTGACTCAGTTCACGTAAACCCACCTTGGCAGGTGATTGAAAAATATTCGGTCGAGACACCCGCCATATTGATATGCTCACCACATCGAACCTTATCCGATTAAAAGCCTTTGGCATGGGGCATCGTACGTCTTTAGTACTACGGCGCATGAATCAAATCAAATCGGTCATGTATGCCGGTGTGACTGGGTCCTTAGAGGCGCCAGAGTTATACAAAATGATCCGGTCGCGAAAATCTATTTTTGGCTACCGCCAGACGATGGAACACTACCTTGTTGAACGCGGGCAACCAGAGCGCGTGCAACGCTTTGTCGAAGCATTCAGGCGTCTTAGACAAAATCAAAAATAATTCATCAATCCGTGCTTCAGACACTTTTCATTTGAAATTTTGCGTCTATAGTCGTGAGCATGTTTACCACAGGCCACATATCAGCTCTTGCGTCCGTCTCAAACGGATTGCTCGGCCTCCTTCTACTAAGCAGCCTCTGAGCGTGCCATAAACTGGTGCGACCGCTCAGAGGGGGCAAGCTTCGCACCTAAATCACCCAAAGCTTAGTAGACATAAAAGAAGAGACTTCAGATGACATCGCATAACAACAAAGACCGTGTCGTGATCTTTGACACAACCTTGCGTGACGGGGAACAATCGCCTGGCGCAACAATGACGCATGCCGAAAAATTGGAAATCGCCGAACTGTTAGATGACATGGGCGTTGATATTATCGAGGCTGGATTTCCAATCGCATCCGAAGGTGATTTTAAGGCCGTATCAGAAATCGCCCAACGTTCAAAACGATCGGTAATCTGCGGCTTAGCACGTGCCAATTTCGCAGACATTGACCGTTGTTGGGATGCTGTAAAACACGCGGAAAAACCTCGTATTCATACATTTATCGGGACCTCACCCTTGCACCGTGCGATCCCGAATTTGGATATGGACCAAATGGCCGAACGCATCCACGAAACGGTCACCCATGCGCGCAACCTGTGCGACAATATCCAATGGTCGCCCATGGATGCCACACGGACCGAACATGATTACCTGTGCCGCGTTGTCGAAATCGCGATCAAGGCTGGTGCCACAACGATCAACATCCCCGACACAGTGGGCTATACCGCGCCTGTCGAAAGCGCTGATTTGATCCGTATGTTGATCGAACGGGTGCCCGGTGCAGATAGCGTGATCTTTGCAACCCACTGCCACAATGACCTTGGCATGGCCACTGCCAATTCCTTGGCCGCGGTTGCAGGGGGCGCGCGTCAGATCGAATGTACGATCAACGGTCTGGGCGAACGCGCAGGCAACACAGCGTTGGAAGAAGTCGTCATGGCATTGAAGGTCCGCGGTGATATCATGCCCTATTACACAGAAGTAGATTCCACCAAGTTGATGAACATCTCACGTCGTGTCGCGGCTGTGTCTGGGTTCCCTGTTCAATTTAACAAGGCGATTGTTGGGAAAAACGCATTTGCGCACGAAAGCGGCATCCACCAGGATGGCATGTTGAAAAATGCGGAAACCTTTGAAATCATGCGTCCGGCTGACGTGGGTCTGTCCGAAACAAATTTGGTCATGGGCAAACATTCAGGCCGCGCGGCATTGCGGTCGAAACTGGAAAACTTGGGATATCAATTGGGTGACAACCAATTGAAAGACGTCTTTGTCCGGTTCAAGGAATTGGCCGACCGCAAAAAAGAAGTGTACGACGAAGATCTGATCGCCTTGATGCGTGCGGGCGAAGATGCGGCCAATGATCATTTGGTCCTGAAATCCCTGCGCGTTGTCTGTGGCACAGACGGCCCGCAAAGTGCCGATATAACCTTGGTTATTGGCGGGGAAGAGGTGTCAACAACCGCAACAGGCGACGGCCCCGTCGACGCGACCTTTAACGCGGTCAAGGCGCTTTATGGTCACAAGGCCCGATTGCAGTTGTACCAGGTGCATGCCGTGACCGAAGGTACCGACGCCCAAGCCACAGTGACCGTCCGTATGGATGAGGACGGAAACATCGCGACAGGCCAATCCGCCGACACTGATACCGTTGTCGCCAGCGCCAAAGCCTATCTTAACGCATTGAACCGTTTGTACGTCCGCCGTGGCCGTACAGGCGAAGACAAGCGCGAGATTAATTATAAAGACGTCTCTTGAAAATAGATCAGGGCGCGAAAATGTCGCGCCCCACTTTTTAGATTAATTCTAAAAAGCGCTTGAATTCCCAGCGATCTCCAAACATATAAAGTTTTATGAATATATTAAAGGAGATCCCAGATGGGCCTACGCATTAACGACATCGTTCCAAACTTTACCGCCGAAACAGATCACGGGACAATCACGTTCCACGATTGGATCGGCGACAGCTGGGCCATCTTGTTCTCACACCCAAAGGATTACACCCCCGTCTGTACGACCGAATTCGGTGCCGTGGCGCAATTGGCCACAGAATGGGAAAAGCGCAATACCAAAGTGATTGGCCTATCCGTTGACAGCGTCGCAGAACACCATGGTTGGAAAAAAGACATCGAAGCTTTTGCTGGTGCCGCCGCAACTTTCCCGATCATTGGCGACAAGGATTTGGCCGTCTCAAAACATTTCGATATGCTGCCTGCCGACGCCTATTTGCCGGATGGTCGCACCGCCGCTGACAGCGCCTCTGTACGGTCCGTGTTCATCATTAGCCCCGATAAAAAAGTGCAACTGATTATGACATACCCAATGTCGGTTGGTCGTAACTTTTCCGAAGTGCTGCGCGCGCTGGACGGTTTGCAAGCCACTTTCGGCGCCCCGATCGCAACGCCTGCAAACTGGACCGTGGGCCAAGATGTGATTGTTGCGCTGTCCTTGAACAACGAACAAGCGCGTGAAAAATTTGGTGATATCGACATCAAATTGCCATACCTGCGCACCACGGCGCACAAAGCGTAAAACAGTGAGAGGCGCCCAAGCGGCGCCTTTATTATAATATTGCAGGACGCAACACCGCAGCAACCGCATCCCATGCACTCTGTGATGCTGCACTCAACAGATACCCGGTTTCGCGCGACGCATTATAAGGGGCGCCATCGTCCAGAAATGCCGAAACGCCCCCAGCTTTACCACAGGCTAAAACACCGGCAGCATGGTCCCATGGGTTCAACGTCGATGACAGGCAGAAATCGGCATTCGCTTGGGCCAGAATTCGATATTCGTGGCATGAACATCGCAACACGGTTGTGCGCATGAATTCTGGTAGGACTGGCGCTAGTTTATGCTGAACCTCTTTGGGCATCAAACCAAAATGGATATAGCCTGACATCTGGCCAATATCTGTGATCTGCGACGTAGCCAAGGCAGTGGCCTGACCAGATTTACGCACCATACGGGTCGGGGCGTCGGTTTCATCGGCAATCACATAGTCATCCATAATCGGATCGTAAAGCAGCCCAAAAATTGGCGTTCCATTGCGCAAAACAGATAAGATCACTCCGAACAATGGGATACCTTTCGCGTAATTCCACGTGCCATCAATCGGATCGATGACAAAGGCAAAGGCGTGTTCTGCCATCCTCTGACGCAAGCCGCCATCTTTGGCAACCGCCTCTTCGCCCACGACCATGGCATCCGGGAACAACCGCCGTAGTCCCCGCGTGATCATTGCCTCGCTCGCCAAATCAGCTTCGGTCACCAAATCATCGGGGCGCGATTTCGCTTCGATTTGCGATTGGGATAGATTTTGAAACCGTGGCAAAATTTCCGCTTTTGCAGCACGGCGCACCAGATTTACAATCTGGGCCTGTTGCGCTGCGGATAACGTCTGGGCGGCGACGGGTAACTGGGTGCTCACGTCCTAAGCTTTCTTTTTGAATACTGCCCCCAGCTTAGCCTCAAGCTGGGGACAATTCTATTCTCGTGTACGCAAGATTTGCGCAGGTGCTGCATTCAGGGCACGTAACGCAAAGCCGAGGTTCGCGAGCAAATTTGCAATCACACCGCCGCAGACGACTGCCAATGCATTTGACCAAATGACAGAAAATTCGGCATCCATGATGAAATAATTGATGGCCCACCCGCCCAAAATACCCACAACAATGGCAACAGCGCCTGCAGCCGCACCCATCATTGCTGATCGGGATGCAAAGCTGATCAAGATTTGCGATCGCGTGGCACCTAATGTTTTCAACACCGCCGCTTCAAAATTCCGGCTATGTTGGGATGACGCAGCCGATCCAACCAAAACCAAGAACCCTGTCAACAAGGTCGCCCCAGCACCATAGGCGACAGCCGATGCAATCGATCCCATGACGGCCGACACACGCTCAATCGCATCGCGAATCCGAATGGCGGTAATATTCGGGAACGCGTCCGCAATATCGCGCAACAGCTGTGCCTCGGCGGCGGGATCCGAATACACCGTGGCGATGAAAGTGTGCGGCGCCTTGTTTAATGCCTTTTCGTTGAACGTCATCACAAATCCAATGCCCGCAGTCGAAAAATCCACATCGCGCAGATTGCTGATCGTGCCTGTAATTTCGCGGCCCAAAATGTTGACGGTGATTTCATCCCCAATCGTCAGCCCGATTTCTTTTGCCTCTTCTTGGGCAAAACTGATCAAAGGGGGCCCATCATAATCGGCATCCCACCATTCACCGTCGACGACCTCATAACGGTCGGGTAATGCTGAGGCATAGGTCAACCCACGATCACCACGAATGACCCAATGATCTGGCGCGACCTCAAGTGCATTTTGTCCGTTGATTTTGCTCACGACACCGCGCAGCATCGGAGCTTCGTCAAATCTTGTCACCTCTGGTGTCGCATTCAATTTCTCGCGAAACGCGGGCATTTGCGATTTCTGAATGTCGATAAAGAAATACGCAGGCGCCACGCCGGGCAAATCTTGGGCGATTGCACGACGCAGATTACCATCGATTTGGCCCATTGCCGCCAAAACCGAAAGCCCCAAACCAATCGCTAAAATAACTGACGCTATGCTTTCACTGCGCCCGCCCATACCAGACAATGCCCAACGCAACCCCGGACGCCCCTGGCTGTAACGGGTGACCGATCGTGCGGCCACACGGACACCAAGCGCGGTCAAAAACAACAGCCCTAGCGCACCAAATATACCAAGTGCTGTCCACAACGTTAGCCGCGCCGACCCCGTGAACCAAACCGCAACCGCCAAAAGCACCGCAATCAAGATCAAAATCGCGATGATATATATAAAGCGTGGCAGGACCGATCCTGTTTCAGACATGTTACGGAACAAAGTTGCAGCTTTTATGTTTTCGGCGCGTGCCAATGGCCATAGCGTAAAGATCGCGGCGGTCAAAAGACCGTAGATCACCGCCTCGAACACTGGTTGCGGATAAATAGAAATATCAACCGGAAACAGCAAGGACGCCGCAATCAGAGGTTCCGCCAAGATCGGTGCCCCTATCCCAAGCGCTAGCCCGATCCCAATACCTATCAACGATAAGATACCAATCTGGAGAAAATATGTTTGAAAAATCACCGCATTCTCTGCGCCCAAGCTGCGCAGCGTGGCAATCACGGTCACCTTGCGTTCCAAATAGGACCGCACTGCAGCCGAGACACCGATACCGCCTGTTGCCAAACCTGCCAGACCGACAAGGATCAGAAACGATCCCAATCTGTCCACGAACCGCTCAATCCCGGGTGCTGCGTTAGTTGAATCCCGCCAACGGACACCCTTGCCATCAAAAAATGCCTTAGCCGCCTCCCCGATACCCACGAGATCTGTACCTTGTGGCAATTTGAGGCGATATTTTGATGAAAACAACGTCCCCTCGGCCAAAAGACCAGACCCGTCCAAGTCGGTAGTGTATAAAATGGTACGGGGGCCAAGGCCAAACCCGTCACCCGCACTGTCTGGAATATAGGCGATGGTATCTGAGAGAATATAATCACGTGTCCCCAAGGTGACCACATCGCCGACTGCGACACCCATCTGATCGGCCAGTATCTTTTCAACAACAACGCGCGCCACACCATCAACAGGTCGCAACGCGTCCGCCACATCCTGACCACTGGTCAGCCTTAGGGATCCATATAAAGGATAGGCACTGTCAATTGCTTTGATTTGTGTCAATGCGCGTTCTTTTTGCCCGTCGACCTCGGCCACCAACATGGAACGGAAATCGATAATTTCCGACACCTCGATGGCGATGTTACTGAGCCAACCTAATTCGTTGGCGTCCGCACGACGATAGGTAAACTCAGCCTCGGCATCACCACCCAGAATGGCCGCACCTTCGCGACTTAACCCGTTTTCGATGCCGCTGCGCACCGTACCGACGGCGGCGATGGCCGCGACGCCCAGCGCAAGACAGGCAATCAAAATGCGGAATCCGCCCAACTCGGCGCGCAGTTCACGCAAGGCAAACCTGATTGCTGTTCTCATTGATCAACCTCTTGCGCGATTTTGCCATCTACCAAGCGGATGGATCGATCACACCGATCGGCAAGCGTGGGATCGTGGGTCACCAACACCAAGGTCGCACCATATTCATCTTGTAACGAAAACAGCAGTTCCATGATCGCCGTACCGTTAACACCGTCCAAATTTCCGGTTGGCTCATCCGCCAACAAAATCTTTGGCCGCGCAACCACAGCACGCGCCAAAGCAACACGTTGTTGTTCGCCCCCTGACATTTGTGCTGGATAATGCGACATCCGATGGCCCAAACCCACCTGATCCAATGCGGCCTTTGCAAGATCAAAAGCGTCTTTATGCCCCGCCAATTCAAGCGGTGTCGCGACATTTTCCAAGGCTGTCATCGTCGGAATCAGATGAAAGGACTGAAACACAATCCCCATGTGATCGCGACGAAAACGGGCCAGCATATCTTCGTTCATCGCACGGATGTCCTTGCCTGCGACCTGCAATGTGCCACCCGTCGCGCGCTCTAACCCGCCCATTAGCATCAACAGTGATGATTTGCCGGACCCAGATGGCCCAATCAACCCAACACTTTCGCCTGCGCCAATCTCTAACGAGATGTTGCGCAGAATATCGACCTGACCTGCGTTCCCTTGCAGAGAAAGCGCAACGTCCTTAAGTAAGATAAGTGGATGATATAGCATAGGACCAACAATGTTTCTGATTTCGATATCTAGGACATATGGGGTTTTTGTCGCGCTGAGCAAGGTGCTGATTTTGATTTTCGGGCTTGCTGGCAGCGCAAGCGCCGCCGAACCTATCAAAGTGATGGCTTTGGGCGACAGCTTGACCCAAGGGTATGGCCTGCCGCAACCCGACGGATTGGTCGCACAATTACAAGCGTGGTTTGACACTAAAGATCTTGCTGTTGAATTCATTAATGCAGGGGTATCGGGCGATACAACAGCCGGCGGATTGGACCGTGTGGCGTGGTTATTGGATGATGACATCCAAACCGTTATCGTGGCCTTAGGGGGCAACGACATGTTGCGGGGCATAAATCCAGATGCAAGCCGCACAAATCTGCGCGGAATTCTTGAGATACTGCGCGACGAGGGGAAAGATATCGTCTTGGTGGGCATGCTTGCACCACCGAATTATGGGCCGGAATACCAAACTGAGTTCAACGCGATTTTTCCTGAACTCGCAGACGAATTCAGGGCAACCTATATAGAAAGCTATTTTGCACCGCTCATGAATTATGACCTCGGCAGCGCTGAATTACGGGCGC
>Ga0181606_10004069_pt1 | contig 12243 bp, 17 predicted proteins | sample 041ome_10_FD_132994 | JGI IMG/M metagenome (GOLD analysis project Ga0181606, IMG submission 132994) | Coastal salt marsh microbial communities from the Groves Creek Marsh, Skidaway Island, Georgia - 041412US metaG (megahit assembly) | ecosystem: Environmental > Aquatic > Marine > Intertidal... | reverse complement strand
TTTCGTTAAATCCCTTTATGTATTCTGTTGCAACTCTGTTTACTTCTTCTAGATGCGTCATTATATCTGTCATAGTTCCCCAATTATATCAGTGGTAGGGCAGGATTGTTGCCACCTTTAGAATAGTGTTCCTGCCCCACCAACCGATTAATAGCAATTATGACCAGGATAATACCAATGCTTTGACCCTGCTCCATGTTGCCATGCAGTAAAGAAAGCACGATCTTGGTAATACCTAGACCACTTATCAATGGGCTTTTCAAACAATTCTTTAATCTCAGAAGCAAGCCCATCGCTATTCTTCTTTGATTCCTTGAGCATCATCCATACCAATCCATCACGCCATTGCGTATCAAGAAATTGGTAGGCACCGCGAGCCGATGATGACTTGTTTGCGGCACGATAGTTAAAATGGGATTCTCTTGACATAATACATTTGCGACTACCCTCCCATTTGCTGTCGTACCACTTACCACGATACAATGACTTTTCGTAGCCCATCATATCCTTTGATTCATCAGATCGTGCAGCCCTGTGCTCAAGGCTTTTATACACGACACTGACCGTCGCAGTTGGTGCAGACTTAGCATACACCGTTTCGGGAGTGCCTTTGGCCATGGCGGGGGAAGCGATAGCAGTTACCATCACCATAGTTAGAACACCTCCTAGCAGTTTCGATTTCATCTGTTTCCTCCTTGCGGCGGCAACATTTATATAGGTTAACACACTACGTTCAGTGTGTCAAGTCTTCTATGAGGACTATGTGATTTTTGTCATAGCAATCTTTTGTTTATTTTATCTAAAACAAACTTGTTTCTTTTTGATTTTTTAAATCTTTCATATCTTTTTAATAGAGGCATTCTAGGCTCCCAAAATCCAGCAGAACTACAAGCCTTTGCTTGATTCATCAACTCTTCGTCCATAGAGAATCTTTTAAACACAACGTTCTTTTCAGTAAAGAACTTTACATAGGCCATGGGCTCGCCCTCCTCTAAAGAAACCTGCGTTACCCCAGGCCAAACATTAAACTCCATATTGATAGGACGAAACCAAGAGCCGCAGTTGTATATTCCTGGAACTACTGATCCCCAAGAGTTGTGCTTTGTTTGAGAAAAGTATGGGGCGGTCACCATTACATCAAGATCTGTTTCAGAAAAGAATATTAAAGAATAGTCGTATGTAGCCAACAACTGATTATTTAGGCTAGGAGGTCGATTGACGCTCCACCTATTCCCAACACTGTCCATATTTTTTGAAACCTTGCCGTCCTCAATAACAAACGATGCAGAAGTTTTTAGTGGATTTTTTAAGACAAATAGATTTTTTGTCAAATCAGTTAGCGCTGGACAACGTAAAAGATTGTTGTCTTTGTTATTGTTATTTCTATTCAGGGTTAACTCATGAATTAATGGATTTGGGTCTTCGTAGACTAATGACAGATCAAGTTCTTGACCATTAACATTGGTCCAGTACACATTAACCGTTTTTGACATTTTTCTTGCCCCTCTTTCTAGGCATTGGCTTAATTCTTTCTGACCTAAACGATCTCCATACACCGATTTGACCACCAGATAATTCAAAACAGTCTATCCATTCTGCCCCGCTGTCTGTTCTAACAACGTGATCATGAAACATAAACTTTGATCCCCAGACCCCGTGAATTTTAATTATTTCTCCACGCTCAATTGTCCTGCCATCCTGCATGGTATAACTGGGAGTCCTAGAATAAAGATGCTGATTTGAACTTACTACCTTTTTACGCCTTCCCATTTTTCATCCTTTCAAGACGATCAATTTCACGATTGATGTACCAAGCGGCTTTCTTAAGGTCTTCAATCTGCTTACCCTTGAGTTCTGAACGCATAATGTACTTGATGGCATTACCAAGACAGAAATTCATATGCTCTGTGATCTCAATTGTTTCGACCCCTGATGGGTGGCTGGTGTAGTGAACTGGATTATTTACCATGTCTTTCATAAGAATAATAGAACCTTTCCGCATTTTTTGCAATGCAATCTATAAGCAAGCATTCTTTCTCCATAATGAAATCTGTGCTTGTACCACTTGCACCTTTTGTTCCACATCACTTCTTTAGACCAAACTTTTTCATCTGTCGATAAATAACTTGTAGGCTTACATTACATTCCTTGGCTACATCTTCTGGTGTCTTCTTATCAATATGAAGACGCTTTCTAAGGTATGCTTCTGAGTGATGCAAAGAACTTCCTCTAGGCATATTTTAGAACACCTTCCTCCAATTGTCAACAGTCCATGCCCCGATACATACTGCGTCGGCAACATCATCATCATCAATATGAATGTTAAACTTTTCATTAACAAAGTTAATGGTTCTTTGTTTTCTAAAGAGTCTTTCTTGTGACTTATACCAAGACGCGGATCTATCTGGATTCTTATCTTTAATAGATTTTTTTTCTTCTGTTGTCAATCTTTTATTTCCTGCCCAATTTTGCCATTGCATAGGGCTTACGCTAGAAATATTATTCACTCCAGCGGAGGCAGCAGCAGAAACCAATGCTCCGTGACTCATTGCTAAATTTGCAGCGGTCTTGGGTGAATTAAGATAAATTACTTGCTCAATAACTATATAGTTTAAGTTATCAAAAGTGAGAAAAAATCCTCTAGTCTTGTGTGCTGTATCAACAATTTTTTCGTAAATGTCATTTCCAAAATACTTTATCTTTCCATACTTTATTAACTGATCATCCTTAAAGTATGCAAAGGCTAAACTGTTTGTGCTTGCATCAATGGCACAAAAAGAATCTGGCTTACTTATCAAATCTTTCATATTCTATTAGTCCCTTTAATTCTCTTAGCATTCTATTAACTTCTTTTTGATTTACTGAGCACTTTCCACATATTTCAGAATCATTATACATACTTAAAACTGTTCCACAGCCGTTAGAGCAGACTCTTCTTTTTTTAGAAAGTTTACTCCTTCTTTTCATTTTATACTTTTCACTTACCTTTTCTTTTGTTGCCTTTTCACGACAATCAGAAGAGCAGTAAATTTGATAACTTACGTTTGGACTAAACTCCTCAGAGCACCAGTCGCAGGCTTTCATCCAAGGTACTCCAGAGGCTCAATCTTTTCCTTGCCTGCCTCAGAGATTGCGCAGGTAGCCGCTACGGGGCATCCCTTACAAACCTTTGAGTTTGAGCGGTAAGTCTTCTTAGGAATTTCTCCCTTTTCCCATTGTGCCCTGACCCTTTTCATCCAATCAAAGGCATATTCAGCCCAAGCGATGTACTCTGGTTCTGGCTGCACAGAGATTGCATGAAGTTCATGGGAGTTCTTGTTTTCATATAGAAGAATTCCCATCTTTCTTCCAAGAACCTTCATGTAGATAATTAACTGCATAAGGTGGTAGTTTGGTGGCTTTGCGTGCTTTCGATAAAGAAATGATTCTTCTCTCATTGTCTTAATCTCAACTACTGGCTGCTCCTCGCCCCACTGAATAATTGCATCAGCAAACCCAAAGATGGGTGGATCTGAGGTAATAACCTTCTTCTCTTTTTCTACCATGATTCCAGCATCTTCGATTGCTGTCTGGATTCTCTCGTGTCCGTCAATACCATTCTTCATGTTTGCTGCCGCATAGGGATCTACATCATCTGTAAAATCCGCACCAGAAAAGGCTAGAAACCAGTACCTTGGGCAGGCACCATTTCCATATACCAAAGAGGATGGACTAAAGGACTTCTTCTTCTTAAACTCTGTCTTTCTGTTTGCCACATATCCAGACTCAATCTTTTCAATCAAAGCCTTTGTGTCAATCGGACCTTCTGGTTGCTTATCTAAAACCTGCTTTAAAAAATTCTTTGCCATTATTGTTTTCCTTCTCGTTAGGGAATCATTGTATCACTTTAGAATAAACTTTAGGGCAGCCACAACCTTGTCAATTTCTGCTGCTGCTGAGTAGTACAGGTTTTTCTTTGCACGATCACTTTTGTCCACATTTGCCATCCACGTCGCCTTCATCTGCATCTTAGCAGCAATAGCCTGCATCCTTACAATCTGCATCTTAGCAACCTCTAGTGGAATGTCTGGCTTTAGCATTATCTTTGCTATAAACTCTAGAGCCTGAGACAGTTCTTCATCTTGCATATATTCAGAAATTTCATATAAGTCATTAACTTGTTCAAGAGTCGTCTGTGTCATTTTCTACCAACCTTTCGAATTCTGACCATTCTACTATAGCGAGGCGAACTTTTCTAGACCCCTCGCCAAGAATTAAAGCAATGGCTGGAGACTTTGACCTGTCAACCTTTAGGCAGTCTGTTACTACCTTGGCCCAAACCTCTTTATTAATACTAAAACTCTTTGAGTATTCCTTGAAGTCAACAACATAATCTTCCCAAGAGGCATCACCCTTGGTGTAGTTGCGTCCAGAATTCTTATGCAGTCTTGCGCCTATCCTGCTCGCCTCCCCCTTCTCGCTCATGATGATGCACCTCCTTTATATGATCGTCTGGGCTTATATTTGATTTAATAAATCCGCATACTGGACACAATATATATATTCCAGATTTCTGTATCACTAGTACCCCTTGCCATACAGTTTTACCTTTGACACATACTTACAAGAGCACATCCAAGTAAAGTCATAGGTATCTAGCCAGAACCTTCCAGAATGCACATCTGATCCGCACTTATGGCAAACAAAAGTTCCTTTATATGTACTAAACTTCTTCATTGGTTACCTTTTTGACAAGTAGTTCCTGTAGGTCTAGGTTTTCCTTTACTCCAAGAACCAACTTCTCTCTTCCTTGGAACCTTTCTCCTTCGACCGTATACCATGCTCCAGCCCTCTCAACAAAGCCCAACATCTCGGCTGTGTCAACGAGGTCTGCCACAGAATCAACTCCCAAGTCTTTTCCACGGAAGTAGAAATCGTACTCGCCAGTCTGGAATGCTGGACTGGTTTTGCTAAACTGAACATCCCATCTAACCTTTCTACCAGTCTTTTCTTCAATAATCTTGTCACCAACATAGATCTTACCCTTGATTGCCTGATTATCTGATTCAGACGAGAACAACTTTACGATGGTAGAAGAGTAAAACTTTGTAGCCATACCTCCAGTTGGCTGCTGGCTAACGTACATGGCACCAATATTATTGCGAGCCTGAGAGATAAGAATGAGCAAGGTTGGCTTCTCTTGATTGTTAGCATAGTTAAGCATCTTGACTGCATTCGTCATGTCCCTTGCCTCAGCACCGATCTGCTTGGTGTTCTCCAGTTGCTTCAGTTCTGTGCTGTCCTTCTCAAAGTAAATGGCAGGAAGAAGTGCTGAGATGCTATCAACAACGATAAGATCAATGCCAGCCTTCATAAGATCTGTACCAACATCTACCATATCGTTGATGGTGCGTGCTGTAGAAACGATAAGATTTTCTATGTCCACACCCAACATGCGTGCCCAGTCTTGGTCGAATGTCATCTCTGCGTCGATCCATGCGCATACCTTGCCCTCCTTCTGTGCCTCTGCAATGATTTGTAGGCAAAATGATGACTTGCCACTTGACTTGTTGCCCCATACCAGCACCTGACGGCCATAGGGAAAGCCGCCATTGAGTGCGCGATTAAGACCGAAACTTGGGGTCTTGGCAAACTGTGTATGCTCAATCTCCGAACCCAAACTAATCTTCTTGCGTAACTTTGGATTGAGATTGGCAAGAACTTCCTCAACGTTGGTCACGCTAGTACCCCATGCATTCTTGGGCGAGAGGTATTCTTCTCTACCTTGGCCTGCAAAGACTTCTGTAGAGAGGCCTTGGTGTAGCCATCTGTAGCCATGCCAGCGTACAGATCCATGACACGAATCATAATGTCTGCCAGTTCTTCAACCACCAGATCGTCACCCTTCTCCTTACGAATAGCCTCTAGGACTTCTGAGGCTTCCGAATGGATCATGGCGATTTGCTTGAGATAGAAGATGATACGAGCATCTTCTGTGTTTGCATCCCAAAAGCCCTTGCTACGAGCATTGGCATTTAGTGTGAACGATACGTCGTCCAAATCGTTAAGCATTTACTACCTCCTGAAATACTAGATCTTCGTCTTTTGTCTTGTTGTAATTAATCTTATATGCATTGCCAGCCTCTAGTCTTGTATAGGCCATTGCAAACGTTGATGGGAAAACGATCATGCTTATCAACTCCCTGCCGCTATCAGCGACCACGAGGCTTGCCATTCTCTTCCCTGCCTTTGTTATACGAGGCTTAAAGGATAGCACAAAGTGCTCGTCCTGTCCATATGGCAACTGCTTGTAGTTTAGGAACCGTACCAATGGGCTGTTGCTTTCTCGTATCTCGTCAATAGGAACCGCTTCCACGATTCTGTTAGATCCAACAAGAATAATATAAGTCTTACCCGCTTCGACTGATGCTTCTTCTTCATCAAACACTCCAATAGATCCTGTGTTGTCTAGAATCTCTACCCTAGACCAACCCTTTCCTCGCTTAATACTTCTAACTACGCCCATGAGGACAAATGCACCTCTTTCATCAAACTCATCTACTGAGTTGATGTAGGCATGATAATGCTGTGGAACCTGAATGTTAAACTCTGGCAGATTAAGGTATTCATAAAGGTTTTCCTTAATCTCCTTGTCATCCCTTGGATTATCTGGGAACGTCAAAGCACCAATCTTCTTTAAGGACTCTAAGGCTCTTGAGTTTACTCCATTCCCCTTGGTGAACGTGAATTCATTAACTTCTGCAAAAGATCTAAAGGGCCGTGCAGAAATATATCTTTCAGCGATCTTATCAGAAATAAACTTAATTGAAGATAGCCCAAACCTAATACCCTTTCCCTCAATCTTAAAATCACTATCTGAATCATTGATGTGAGGAAGTCTCATAGGGATTCCCATTCTCTTTGCCTCAATCAAATACTCTGTCCTACCATCCTTGTCCTTTTCATTCTTCAGAAGTGCAAACATAAACTCCAGTGGATAGTAGTACTTTAGCCACGCCGTCCAGTACGATAGCGTTGAGTAAGCCACAGCATGGGACTTGTTAAACGAATACCCTGCGTGGGCCTCAAAATCATGCCACATCTTCTTAGCAGCCTCCCCACCAAGTGGCCCAGTCGCATTCCGAATAAATAACTCCTTGAATTCGTCAAATTCTTTTGCATCCTTCTTCTTTCCAATAATCTTACGAACCTTATTGGCTTCTCCCATTGTCATGCCGCCGAGCCTTGTACAAGCAAGCATGACTTGCTCCTGATAAAGAATTGTACCGTATGTATCTTCCGTAAACTCCTTCATTATTGGTGAAGCATATACCACTCCCTGCTTCCCCTGTTTGCGAGCAATGTATTCCTTGCCAATCGTATTCATAGCACCAGGACGAACAAGAGCATTTGATGCAACAAGTTCGTCAAACTTTCTAACCCCCATCTTAACTAGAAGGTTTGTATATGGAGATGCTTCACACTGAAAGACTCCCTTAGTGTAACCATCAGATAGCATGTTGTAGACATTCTTGTCTTCCATGTTTATGTCATGTAGATCTGGCTTAATACCAGACCTCTCCTCAATAATGTTTAGCGCGTCATTGATAACTGTAAGGGTCTTTAGCCCCAAGGCATCGATCTTGATTAGCCCAATGTCTGCTGCTTCTTCCATGTCTACAGCGACCACAGGAAGCCTCACATCGCTTCCAGTTACATTTCTAGTCTCCATTGGTGCAACCCTAGAAATAGGGGTCTTAGAGGTCACCACACCAGCAGCGTGGACACCTGTACCACGAATCCTGCCACGCAACTGATCTCCATAAACAACTACCTCGGGATACTTATCTCTAAACCAAGCAGTCCCCTTTGATGTTAGAAATTCTTCCCACGTATCAACTGTCTTAAGCGCACGATTAACATCAGAGAGTGGCACATTGAAACAGCGGGAAACGTCCCTAACAACCCCCTTGTCCTTGAATTGCAAGAACGTAGCGATAGATGCGACATGCTTATACTGCCTTTCTAGATATTGCTTAACTTCTTCACGACGAGAATCCTGAATGTCAGAGTCGATATCGGGCCAGTCGTCACGGTCAATGTCAATAAATCTAAAAAAGAGAAGTCCGTGCTTAATTGGATCAATATCTGTAATGCCAAGCAGGTAGCATACAAGAGATCCTGCACTAGAACCACGACCTGGGCCTACCATAATGTCATTCTTCTTTGCCCAGTTCAGCATGTTCTGTACAACGATAAAGTATGAGGCAAACTTCTTCTCTGCGATAATAGAGAGTTCTTCCTCAAGACGGTCAACGTATTCTTGATTAGTATGCAAATCCTTGGCTCTAAGCATAGTTTCTGCATACTTTCTAATCTGCTTGTCTGGATCTTTATGCTCTACTGGAAGAAGGTTGAGGTTACGATGAATAGTATATTCTTCTACCTTGTCAGCAATCTCAAGGGTATTCGTAAACATATCTTCACGGAATCCACCGTTTTCTTCCATGGCATCTTGCATCTCTTGTGCAGAAAGAAGATGAATGTCAAACTTGTTGAAACTCATCATGCGGTCATGACCATAGAGATAATCAAGCCTACTCATGGGATCTTCAATCTTCCTAGACTTATCGTAGGAGATATCCTTTTCTAACTTTGCATGAGTATTGTTAATAAGCATGATTTCTTGAATCACCTTCTGATCTACCGTCGCATGATGGCAATCAGGTGTAACAATAATCTTGTGGCCAAGGGTGTCTGCCAACTCAATTAGAGCCTCATTCATTCCTTGAGTGTTGTGTGGCATAACCTCTACATAAAAATCTTCCCCAAACCTTTCAGAAAACCAACTGAGGTGTGACTTTGCTACTGCATAATCATCTACCTCAATTGCCTTATTGATCAATCCAGACATGCAGGCTGAGGAAACAATAAGGCCTTCACGATACTTTTCTAGAATCTCAAAGTCGATGCGTGGCTTCCTGTAAAAGCCCTCTGTCCAAGATATCTCATTAAGTCTACCAAGATTTTCAAGACCCTGATCATTCTTAGCAAGGATAACAATGTGATTGTAGATTAGGTCTAGTGGGGTAGTTCTTTCTGACTTGTCTCGCTTATCAAACCTATCTGCGGTGATATACCCCTCTACCCCTAGAATTGGCTTAATTCCTGCACCCTTGGCTGCGCGATACATTGGCCTGTGCCCTGATAGGGTTCCATGATCCGTAATAGCAATGGCAGACATTCCGTTGTCTTGGGCACGAGATACATACTCTTCTGGCGTAGCAACGCCATCCATTTGAGAGTAATGTGTGTGTAGGTGTAGCGGGACATAATTATGCATTAACTAAACTTCTTCCTTTGCCAAAATAGTTTTTTATATGGTTGAGTAAAAACACTTTGAAGCATTTGCTGCTTTAGGTGATAATCTTTTCCATCTGGATCAACAATCTCCATCTGCCAGTTATCTTCTCTTCTAAAGGGAATTACTTGCATCATTGGAGTTCCCCTTTGAACCAGTCCCTTGAACCCTTTCTTAATAAAAAAGGCAAAGGGACTTCTAGCAGCAAACTTATCAGTATCAACTATAGCAGTGACAGTTTGAAATGGCAAGTCATTTCTATGGATTGGATGGGTAAACATTGTACTATAGCCGTCATCAGTCTTAATTCCCCAATAGGGGTGCCACTTCATTGATTGATCGTGAAAGTTAAAAATAGACTGATACTCTTTTGTTGATCTCTTGTCATGATTCATAACATAAGGAAAATCTGCTTGATCTATTCTTGATCCGTTTCCAAAGTTTCCCGTATCAAAAATAACCTCATCTCCAGTGGCATCAAACCATATGTCTGCTGGAGTAGATAGAACATATCCAAGTGTCATTGAGTCATGTACGGCTGGACAATCTTTAATCGTACCAGGCCATCTTTTTGGTGACTGCACACTATCATCAATATCAAAAAACCTTGGCATCTCCTTAAACCAATCTGGCAAACAATACATTGCCGAAATAGGCTTTGGAGCACCCAACTCTTTAAACATTTCTTCAAAATAAATCTTTGGCATATTTTACCCTTCTTGGGGAGGGCAGCATAAGCCACCCTCCCCGACTAACTACCAATCGATGTTGGTTGTGGAACCTGTAGATGCTGGAGCATCAAACCCAAGGTAGAATGACTCCTGCTCTGCATATGGAACCTCACGAACAACCTTTTCAAGGTTGAATGGTGATACGCCGTCCCAGTTGAACTTATCTGTGTCTGGATCTCCAGGCAGGATAATGTATGTCGTATCTGTTCCAGTTCCCTGACGCTTCATTCGCCATGGGCGATTGCTAATAGATCCAGTGTCAATGGCATACTCTCGCAGAGTGTTGAATGCTGACTGCTTGCCAACGCCCTGTGACCATACAGCAACGTATGGGTCATCGATACCATCATCAACAAGAAGGTTGGTGTAAAATCGGAAGCGAGAACGCCAGCCACTCTTTGGCTCCTTGCGATACATCTCACAACCAAAGCACCTACCCTCGGAATCCTGAGTGCAGATTGCCTTACGCTTGTAATCCTTTGGATTGGTGTGCTCTGCAACAACAATCGCTAGATCTCGTGCTGAGTCATAGTGTGGCGAATCCTCATCAAGTTCATTTACAAAGCGCACCTTGACACTCTGACTATCTTCCAACTTAAGCCAGCGCACCTTTGCGCCACCTTCTCCTGCTGATGATGAACGGTCCATAATCTTGTCCATCTCCTTCAGCCCCTTCATAATACCCATAATAATACTCTCCTTAATATGATTTATTTAATAATTGATAATAGTGGGTCTTCTGTAATTTTTGCTAGTTCCTGAATATCTGCATCAGTCATATCGCCAATATCCTTGAACCTGCTTGGAAGTCCAACTGCTGTCGCCCTTGGACCCATTTTATCTGTGATGCGTCGTGCCATATCTGCACCCGCATCATCATTATCAGGTATTACTATAACAGTGTTAAAGTGTTTTGTCAATAGTTCTACCTGCTTTTTTGATACATTTGAACCTAATGTGGCTACCGCTGGTATACCGCACTGATCCAATCTTATTGCATCAAAAGAAGATTCAACGACGTAAACCGTGTCGTATGGTTTTGCACGATGAAGATTAAAAAGAATCTTTGACTTTGGAAGTTTGGGGGTATTCTTGAAGTCCTTACCCTCAACTGATCGTGCAACAAAGCCAACAAATATTTTACCAGAGGGATCGTTCATGGGTATAGTTATCATATCTTGATTATCTGAATACCCCAATACAAAACGTTTAATAGAGTTTTCCGATATTCTTCTGCCCTCGAAATATCTGATTGCCCTTGGAGACTCTAGTGCTTGATTATTTAGTCTTCTAATAAGAACCTCGTCATACGGCTGATACTCTGGCTCTTTTTCTAAAACCTTGTCTAACTCATTAAGAATGTTTGTTTCTACCTTTGCAGACTCAACTAGGCGTAATGCCTCAAAGTATTGCTTTCCAGTTGTATAAATTACTAGTTCAACAAGGGATCTTGACTCATGACAAGAAAAACAAAAGAATGTTCCCCGATCTTTACTTACTTCGCCAGCAGGGGTTCGGTAGTTATTGTGATACGGGCAGTAAATAAGATAGTCTGAATCTACTTCTGATTCGATGTTGATTCCAGATCCGTTGAGGACTCTCCTGACTTGTTCTGGGGAGTATACGTTGGTCTGTTCTTGTCTAGTCCGTCTATACATGCGGCATTCTTCTTCCCTATATATGATCCATACACACTTAATATAAATTCGTAGTGATTTCCTGTATATTCTATTGTCCAATCTGGGTCTATGTCAAGTCTAATGACATATCCAGATTCTCTCATTGACTCTTTTAATAGTCTAACATATTCTTCCTTCATGCGCGGAATAAAACTGTCGTCTAGTATCTGACCAGTTAACTCAAATCTTTTTATTCTTTTATGAAGGAAAGCCATTCCTTAATTATACAGGATTACTCAAAATCTTTATAAATAAAGCGACCGCTGTCAAAGTCTACTTGAACAACAAACTCACCCAAGAAACCGTTACGATTCTTTCGGAACACCGCCTCTAGAACATCGCTATTTGCCGCCCTGCCCAACGCTAACAACCAATCAGCGTCGTAGGCAATCTGTCGTGACCACGACGTTTGTCCTAGGGTAGGAACGCTATTCATGTCAGTCACATCGTCAGGTGTGGCAGAAGAAATGGCAACAAGAGGAATCTCTTCTGA
>Ga0181606_10004062_pt1 | contig 12246 bp, 7 predicted proteins | sample 041ome_10_FD_132994 | JGI IMG/M metagenome (GOLD analysis project Ga0181606, IMG submission 132994) | Coastal salt marsh microbial communities from the Groves Creek Marsh, Skidaway Island, Georgia - 041412US metaG (megahit assembly) | ecosystem: Environmental > Aquatic > Marine > Intertidal zone... | reverse complement strand
GTCGCCCGGTTTGAAGCCCATGTAATCAACCACGTCCAGCGGGCTGGGCAGGTAGTCGATCACGGCGTTCAGCAGCGACTGCACGCCTTTGTTTTTGAACGCCGAACCACCCAGAACCGGAACAAACGTCAGGCTCAACGTGCCTTTGCGCAGCAGGGCGCGCAGGGTTTTCACGTCGGGCTCTTCGCCTTCCAGATAGGCCATCATGGCCTCGTCGTCCATTTCGACCGCGGCTTCGATCATCTTGCCGCGCCATTCGTCTGCCATGTCTTTCAACTCGGGACGAATTTCGCGCAGATCCCACGATGCGCCCAGATCGTCGCCTGCGTAGACCCATTCTTTCATGGTCACCAGGTCAACCAGACCTTCCAGATCCTGCTCGGAGCCGATTGGAATACCAACGGGCACAGCGCGGGCGCCGGTGCGGTCTTCGATCATGCGCACGCAGTTGAAAAAGTCTGCGCCGATCTTGTCCATTTTGTTCACGAACACGATGCGCGGAACTTTGTAGCGGTCAGCTTGGCGCCACACGGTTTCGGTTTGCGGTTCAACGCCAGCGTTGCCGTCCAGAACGCAAACAGCACCATCCAGAACCGCCAGCGAACGTTCAACTTCAATGGTGAAGTCCACGTGGCCGGGGGTGTCGATGATGTTCATGCGGTGCTTGGGCGTATCGGCCACTTTACCGTCTTCGGTGCGTTCCCAGAACGTGGTGGTCGCAGCCGAGGTGATGGTGATCCCACGCTCTTGCTCTTGCTCCATCCAGTCCATGGTGGCCGCGCCATCATGCACTTCGCCGATGTTGTGCGATTTGCCGGTGTAATACAGGATCCGTTCCGAGCAGGTTGTTTTGCCTGCATCGATATGGGCCATGATGCCGAAGTTGCGGTATAGTTCTAGGGGATATTCGCGTGCCATGACAGGTACTTCCCTTACCAGCGATAGTGGCTGAACGCTTTGTTTGCGTCGGCCATTTTATGGGTGTCTTCGCGCTTTTTCACAGCGGAACCGCGCGAGTTGACAGCATCCAGCAGTTCGCCTGCCAGGCGCTCTTCCATGGTGTTTTCGTTGCGGTTGCGCGACGCAGCGATCAGCCAGCGGATGGCCAGCGCTTCGCGGCGCTCGGGGCGCACTTCGACGGGCACCTGATAGGTGGCACCACCCACACGGCGCGAACGAACTTCGACCGATGGTTTGATGTTATCCAGCGCTTCGTGGAACACTTCCACGGGGGCGCGCTTGATCTTGGCTTCAACGCGATCCAGCGCGTTGTACACGATACGCTCTGCGACCGATTTCTTACCATCGATCATCAGGTTGTTCATGAATTTTGTCAGAACCCGATCACCAAACTTGGCATCAGGCAGAACTTCGCGTTTTTCAGCGGCGTGACGACGGGACATTCTCTAATCCTCTTACTTCGGACGCTTCGCGCCATATTTCGAACGGCGCTGTTTACGGTCTTTAACGCCCTGGGTATCCAGAACACCGCGCAGGATGTGGTAACGTACGCCGGGAAGGTCTTTTACGCGGCCGCCACGGATCAGAACAACCGAGTGTTCCTGCAGGTTGTGGCTTTCACCCGGGATGTAGGAAATTACCTCGTAGCCGTTGGTCAGGCGCACTTTGGCAACCTTACGCATAGCCGAGTTCGGCTTTTTCGGCGTGGTGGTATAGACGCGCGTGCAGACGCCACGTTTTTGTGGGCACTGCTCCAGGTGCATCGACTTGGAACGCTTGACTTTGGGCTGCCGCGGCTTGCGGATCAGCTGTTGGATCGTTGGCATTGGGTCTCTTTCCCCGTCTATCAACACATGTGTCTGCGCGGGCATCCCCGCGCGGGTTAGAATTACGCACTTTACGCGTCCGCAAAGCACAAAAACCGCAATCGTTCCCATTCCGAGGTGAACGACGCGGTGGGTTCTCAGAGGATCGAGGCAGCATTAGCCCGGATCTTGATCACTACACTTCATGAACCGGCAATAGGTTTCCCAATGCCGTTAAGGGCGCCGTATAGGGGGAGTCGCCCAGCTTGTCAACACGGGCGCGGCACTGCAGCATCAACCGGGCTTAAATGCCCGCTTTGCCTGCCATGCCCCCCTGCCCTGCGCGCCTTGCGGCCATGGCCAAGCGCCGCTCGCGATACAGCATGAACACACCGCTGCCCGCCACAATGGCGGCCCCCAGCAATGTCAGCGGTGCGGGCCAGTCGCCAAAAACCACCCAACCCAAAATCAGCGCCCAGACCAACCCGGTATAGCGAAACGTGGTGACAAAAGCGATATCACCAACCCGCATCACCATGATCGAACACAGATAGCCCAAGAACACGAAAAACGCAGCCCCAGCAATAAGCCCACCCTCGTACACGCCCACCGGCGCCCAGCTGTCAAAAACGCTGGCCACCCCAAAAGACACCATTACCGCCGCCGATGTTAAAAACGTCACCAGCATTGATGGCGTTTGCCGCGACAGGCGCCGCGTGCACAAATCGCGCATGGTGACAAAGCCCACAGCGATCAGCGCATATACGGAATACAGCGTAAACCCGTCCGTGCCGGGCCGCACAATCAGCATCACACCACAAAGGCCAATCAAAATGGCCGACATGCGGCGCCAGCCCAGCGGCTCGCGGAATAACACCGCAGCAGACAACGTCACCACCAAGGGCAGCGATTGCAAAATCGCCGTCACATTGGCCAGCGGCAGGTGAAAAAGCGCCATCAAAAAGAAATACGCCGATGCGATTTCTGCCAACAACCGTAATGCCACCAACCCGCGGTCACCGCGTGGCACATCGCCCTGAAACGCGCCCATGCGCCACGCCAGCAAGGCCGTCAAAAGCGTTGTCAGCACACCGCGCAGAAAGATGACCTGAAACAGCGGCAGCGAGCCGGCCAGCGCCTTTACGCAGGTGTCGTTCAACGTGAAGGCCGCCATGCTGGCCATCATCAAAAGCGCACCGCGCGTGTTTTCGCTTTGCATGACTGCCTCAATTCATTTGCCCACAAATCGTTACACCACCCAAGCGCCAGCACAAGCGGCCACCCGCATATGGGCGCCAAAAAAGAAGCGGCCCCCAAAACGGGGGCCGCTTGCAAACGTTTCGCGAAACGGGCGCTTATGCGTCGGCGTCGCCTGCATCTTGGGCTGGGCTGGCAAATACATCATCTGCCATGTCCTGCACCGGTGCCGCCAAGGCAGCTGCTGCTGCAGCTTCTTCGCGGCGGGCCTCGATCACGATATTATCGCGCGACTGGGCAATGTGGCGCACCTGCTTGGTGGCGCCACCCGTCCCCGCCGGGATCAAGCGGCCAACGATCACGTTCTCTTTCAGGCCAACCAGCTTGTCCACCTTGCCCTGAACCGAGGCTTCGGTCAGCACGCGGGTGGTTTCCTGGAAGGACGCCGCCGAGATAAACGAGCGCGTCTGCAACGATGCTTTGGTGATACCCAGCAAAATAGGCTCGCCCGATGCGGGGCGCAGGCCTTTGCTGATCGCCTTGGCATTCGCTGCGTCAAACTCTTGTTTGTCGACATGCTCGCCCTTCAGCAGCGTGGTTTCGCCACTGTCGGTGATCTCCCATTTCTGCAGCATCTGGCGCACGATCACCTCGACATGCTTGTCGTTGATCTTCACGCCCTGCAGGCGATAGACGTCTTGAACCTCGTCAATCATGTAGTTGGCAAGCGCCTCGACACCCATGATAGCGAGAATGTCATGCGGGGCGGGGTTGCCGTCCATGATGAAATCACCCTTCTGGATAAAATCACCTTCCTGAACAGGAATGTGCTTGCCCTTGGGGATCATGTATTCACGCGGCTCTTGCGCCTCGTCTGCCGGTTCGATCGTGATACGGCGCTTGTTCTTGTAGTCTTTGCCAAAGCGCACATAGCCATCGATCTCGGCGATGATTGCGTGGTCTTTGGGGCGACGTGCTTCGAACAGTTCGGCCACACGCGGCAAACCACCGGTGATGTCCTTGGTTTTTGCGCCTTCGCGCGGGATACGTGCAATCACGTCGCCCGCATTGATCTGCTGGCCATCTTCGACCGACAAGATCGCATCGACCGACATTTGATAGGTCACCGGGTTGCCCGCATCCGAGCGCACAGGTTCGCCATCTTCACCCACCAAGATCAGCTCTGGTTTCAGCTCGTTGCCGCGCGGGGCCGCACGCCAATCGATCACGATTTTCTGGGTCATGCCGGTGGCATCATCGGTTTCTTCGCGCACGGCGATACCGTTGACCAGATCGACATAACGCACAGCACCCGATTTCTCGGCCAAGATGGGCAGGGTATAGGGATCCCATTCAAACAGCTTGTCGCCGCGTGCCACTTGCTGGCCCTCTTTGACAAACAGCTTAGAACCATACCCCAGCTTGTGGCTGGCACGCTCTTGGCCGGTTTCGTCGCGGATGAACAGCTTCATGTTACGGCCCATCACCAGCATTTCACCGCTCGAATTTTCCAACGTCTGTGCGTTTTCAAACGAAACGATACCAGGCTGGCTGGCTTCCAAGAACGACTGTTGGCCACCCTGCGCCACACCACCAATGTGGAATGTCCGCATGGTCAGCTGGGTGCCGGGTTCACCGATGGATTGCGCCGCGATGATGCCGACAGCCTCGCCTTGGTTGACCAAGGTGCCACGCGCCAAGTCGCGGCCATAGCATTTGGCGCAAACGCCGTCTTCGGCCTCGCAGGTCAGCGGCGAGCGGATGCGCACAGCCTGCAGCGATGCCTCGTCGATAACATCGGCCAAGCGTTCGTCGATCAACGCGCCAATCGGCGCCAGCATTTCGCCAGTGGCCGGGTGCAGCACGTCTTCGGCAGTCACACGGCCCAGCACGCGCTCGGCCAGCGAAGCGACAACCTCGCCGTCGTTGATCGCGGCTTCCGCTGTGATCGAACGCGATGTGCCGCAATCATGCTCGCGCACGATGCAGTCTTGCGCCACGTCCACCAAGCGGCGGGTCAGGTAGCCCGAGTTTGCCGTTTTCAACGCGGTGTCCGACAGGCCCTTACGGGCGCCGTGGGTCGAGTTGAAGTATTCAAGAACGGTCAGACCTTCCTTAAAGTTCGAGATGATCGGCGTTTCGATGATATCGCCGTTCGGCTTGGCCATCAGGCCACGCATGCCGCCCAGCTGTTTCATCTGCGTCACCGAGCCCCGCGCGCCCGAGTGGGCCATCATGTAAACCGAGTTGGGTTCCATAACAGCGCCCGAAGCATCGCGGCGTTCCGCCGAGATGGTGGACATCATCGCTTCGGTCACTTTGTCGTTGCACTTCGACCAAGCATCCACAACTTTGTTGTACTTTTCGCCCTGTGTAATCAGGCCGTCCATGTACTGCTGTTCAAAGTCTTTTACCTGATCGCGGGTTTCATCAACGATCGACCATTTGCTATCGGGGATAACCATGTCGTCCTTGCCAAAGGAAATGCCCGCGCGGAACGCTTCCTTAAAGCCCAGCGACATGATCTGATCGCAGAAAATGACCGACTCTTTTTGACCGCAATAGCGATACACAGTGTCGATCACCTGCTGCACTTCTTTTTTACGCAGCAAACGGTTCACCAGTTCGAAGGGCGCTTTGGCGTTCAGCGGCAACAATGCCCCCAAACGCACCCGGCCGGGGGTGGTTTCGTAGCGTTTCCACACTTCGCCACCTTCGTCGTCGATCTGCTTGATACGCGCAATGATCTTGGCGTGGGGGTGTACCTCGCCGGCGTTCAGGGCATGTTCCACCTCTTCAATCGAGGAGAAAGCCATGCCTTCGCCCTTCATGCCATCGCGCTGGATGGTGGTGTAATAAAGGCCCAAAATCATATCCTGCGATGGCACGATGATCGGTGCGCCGTTGGCAGGCGACAGAACGTTGTTCGTGGACGTCATCAGAACGCGTGCTTCCAGCTGTGCCTCTAGGCTAAGGGGCACGTGCACGGCCATCTGGTCGCCGTCGAAATCGGCGTTAAAGGCCGAACACACCAGCGGGTGCAGCTGAATGGCCTTTCCTTCGATCAGCACAGGTTCAAACGCCTGAATACCCAAACGGTGCAGCGTGGGCGCGCGGTTCAGCAGAACCGGATGCTCGCGGATGACCTCGTCAAGGATATCCCACACTTCGGGGCGCTCTTTTTCGACCAGTTTCTTGGCTTGCTTTACCGTGCTGGACAGGCCTTTGGCCTCTAGACGCGAATAGATGAAGGGCTTGAACAGCTCCAACGCCATTTTCTTGGGCAAGCCGCACTGATGCAGCTTCAGTTCGGGGCCAGTCACAATCACCGAGCGACCCGAGAAATCGACGCGTTTGCCCAAAAGGTTCTGGCGGAAACGGCCCTGTTTGCCTTTCAGCATGTCCGACAGCGATTTCAGCGGGCGCTTGTTGGCCCCTGTAATCACCCGGCCACGGCGGCCATTGTCAAACAGCGCATCCACGGATTCTTGCAGCATCCGCTTTTCGTTACGCACGATGATATCGGGCGCGCGCAGTTCGATCAGGCGCTTCAGGCGGTTGTTGCGGTTGATCACCCGGCGATACAGATCGTTCAGGTCAGAGGTCGCGAAACGGCCACCATCCAGCGGCACCAAGGGGCGCAATTCTGGCGGGATCACCGGCACGACGGTCAAGATCATCCATTCCGGGCGGTTGCCCGATTCCAAGAAGCTTTCCACAACCTTCAGGCGCTTGATGATCTTCTTGGGCTTCAGTTCGCCCGTGGCTTCGGCCAGATCAGCGCGCAGCTGGTCTGCTTCGGCTTCCAGATCGATATTGGCCAGCATTTCGCGGATCGCCTCGGCGCCGATATTGGCGGTAAAGGCGTCCATGCCATACTGGTCTTGGGCATCCAGAAACTCTTCTTCGGTCATCAACTGGCCATAAGACAGATCCGTCAGGCCCGGTTCGATCACCACGTAGTTTTCAAAATACAAAATGCGTTCCAGATCGCGCAGCGTCATGTCCAGCATCAGGCCAATCCGGCTGGGCAGCGATTTCAAGAACCAAATATGCGCAACCGGGGCGGCCAGTTCGATATGGCCCATCCGCTCGCGGCGCACTTTTTGCAGCGTGACTTCCACACCGCATTTTTCGCAGACAACGCCGCGATATTTCATGCGCTTATATTTACCGCACAAGCATTCGTAATCTTTGATCGGGCCAAAGATACGCGCACAGAACAGGCCGTCGCGCTCGGGCTTGAAAGTGCGGTAGTTAATGGTTTCCGGCTTTTTGATTTCGCCATAAGACCACGACAAAATCCGCTCGGGCGAGGCCAAAGACACTTTGATTTCGTCAAACACCTTGGGCGGCGTCAGGGGGTTGAACGGGTTATTTGTAAGTTCCTGGTTCATTTTCAAATCCTTGAGATAGGGCAAAGGGGGGTGACAGGGGCTGGCCCTGTCACTCGTCTTCCTCTGCATCCAGGAGTTCCATGTTCAGGCCGAGGCCGCGCACTTCCTTGACAAGCACATTAAAGCTTTCAGGAATGCCCGCTTCGAAATTATCCTCGCCCTTGACGATCGATTCATACACCTTGGTCCGGCCGGCCACATCGTCGGATTTGACCGTCAGCATTTCCTGCAAGGTGTAGGCGGCGCCATAGGCCTCTAGTGCCCAAACTTCCATCTCACCAAAGCGCTGGCCACCAAACTGTGCCTTACCACCCAGCGGCTGCTGCGTGACCAAGCTGTAGGGGCCTGTGGAACGTGCGTGGATCTTGTCGTCGACCAAGTGATGCAGCTTCAGCAGGTATTTCACACCCACTGTCACCTTGCGGCTAAACTGCTCGCCCGAACGGCCATCGAACAGAACCGACTGGCCGCTTTCGTCGAAACCAGCGCGGCGCAGTGCATCGTTCACATCGCCTTCTTTGGCACCGTCGAACACGGGTGTTGCAATCGGCACACCGCGGGTGACATTGCCTGCCGCCTCGATCAGGTCTTGTTCGTCCATGCCGGTGATGCCCTCTTCGTAGACATCCTCGCCATAGGCCAACCGCATGGCTTCGCGCACTGGCGTCAGATCGCCCGAGCGGCGATATTCCGACAATGCATCATCCACCTTCAGGCCCAAACCGCGCGCGGCCCAGCCCATATGGGTTTCCAAAATCTGGCCCACGTTCATACGCGACGGCACGCCCAGCGGGTTCAAGCACAAATCAACCGCGGTGCCATCTGCCAAGAAAGGCATATCTTCGATAGGCACAACCTTGGACACCACGCCCTTGTTGCCGTGACGGCCGGCCATTTTATCGCCCGGCTGCAGCTTACGCTTCACCGCCACGAAAACTTTGACCATTTTCATCACGCCCGGGGGCAGATCGTCGCCGCGGCGCACTTTTTCGACCTTGTCTTCAAAGCGGGCATCCAGTGCACGTTTTTGCACCTCGTATTGCGCATGCAGCGCTTCTACGATTTTTGCGTCGTCTTCATCAGACAGGGCCAACTGCCACCACTGGCCACGGGTCAGCGTGCCCAACAATTCCTCGGTGATTTCCGAATTGGCTTTCACGCCTTTCGGGCCTTTCACCGCCACTTTGCCCAAGATCATGCTTTTCAGACGGGCGTAGATGTTGCGATCCAAGATCGCCATCTCGTCGTCGCGGTCGCGTGCAAGGCGTTCAACTTCCTCGCGTTCGATCTGCAACGCACGCTCGTCTTTTTCCACGCCATGGCGGTTGAAAACGCGCACCTCAACCACGGTGCCGTAATCGCCCGGTTTCACGCGCAGCGAGGTGTCGCGCACGTCGCTGGCCTTTTCACCAAAGATGGCGCGCAGCAGCTTTTCTTCCGGGGTCATCGGGCTTTCGCCCTTGGGGGTGATTTTACCCACCAAAATATCGCCCGGCTCGACATCGGCACCGATGTAAACAATGCCAGCTTCGTCGAGGTTACGCAGCGCTTCTTCGCCCACGTTAGGAATATCGCGGGTGATTTCCTCTGGCCCAAGCTTGGTGTCGCGTGCCGCCACTTCGAATTCCTCGATATGGATCGAGGTGAAAACGTCGTCGCGCGCGATACGCTCGGAGATCAGGATCGAGTCTTCGTAGTTATAGCCATTCCACGGCATGAAGGCCACGATCACGTTCTTGCCCAAGGCCAATTCACCGATATCGGTCGAGGGGCCATCGGCAATCACTTCGCCTTTTTGCACCGTGTCACCCACCTTCACCAGCGGGCGCTGGTTGATGCAGGTGTTCTGGTTCGAGCGCTGGAATTTGCGCATGCGGTAAATATCAACACCCGCATCGCCCAGTTCCAGATCTTCCGTGGCACGGATCACGATACGTTGCGCATCGACTTGGTCGATCACACCAGCGCGGCGTGCCATGATGGCAGCGCCGGAATCGCGGGCCACAACGCCCTCGATACCCGTGCCCACCAGCGGCGCCTCGGCCCGCAGCAGCGGCACAGCTTGGCGCTGCATGTTCGAGCCCATCAGCGCGCGGTTTGCGTCGTCGTTTTCCAAGAACGGGATCAACGAGGCCGCAACCGACACCAGCTGCTTTGGCGACACGTCGATCAGATCGACGCTTTCGCGCGGTGCCAGCGTGTAATCGCCCGATTGGCGCGTTGACACCAAATCGTTTACGAAACGCCCATCGGCATCCAGCGTGGCGTTGGCCTGCGCCACGGTATGGCGCATTTCTTCGGTGGCCGACATGTAGTGCACTTCGTCGGTCACTTGGGCATCGCGCACCACCCGGTAGGGGGTTTCGATGAAGCCGTATTTGTTGACGCGCGCAAAGGTGGCCAAGCTGTTGATCAGACCGATGTTCGGGCCTTCCGGCGTTTCAATCGGGCACATCCGGCCATAGTGTGTGGGGTGCACGTCGCGCACCTCGAAGCCAGCACGCTCGCGGGTCAAACCGCCCGGGCCCAAGGCCGACAAGCGGCGCTTGTGGGTGACTTCGGACAGCGGGTTGGTTTGGTCCATGAACTGGCTCAGCTGCGACGACCCAAAGAATTCGCGCACAGCGGCGGCAGCCGGCTTGGCGTTGATCAGGTCTTGCGGCATCACCGTGTCGATTTCGACGCTGGACATACGCTCTTTGATGGCGCGCTCCATACGCAGCAGGCCGACGCGATACTGGTTTTCCATCAGCTCGCCAACCGAACGCACGCGGCGGTTGCCAAGGTGGTCAATATCGTCGATCTCGCCCTTGCCATCGCGCAGTTCAACCAAGGCCTTGATACAGGCCACGATATCTTCGCGGCGCAGGGTGCGCTGGGTATCGACGGCATCCAGATTCAGGCGCATGTTCATCTTTACACGGCCAACAGCCGACAGATCGTAACGCTCGGAATCAAAGAACAATGTGTCAAACAATGCCGAGGCAGCCTCGACGGTAGGCGGCTCGCCCGGGCGCATAACGCGGTAGATATCCATCAACGCGGTATCGCGGCCCATGTTCTTGTCTTGCGCCATGGTGTTGCGCAAATAGGGGCCAACGTTGATGTTATCGATGTCCAGCACCGGAATTTCGGTCACGCCGGCATCCATCAGCTCTTTGACATTACCACCGATCAGCGTGCCGTCTTTGTCGTATTCCAGCGTCAGCTCGTCGCCCGCCTCGACATAGATTGCGCCGTTTTCTTCGTTGATCATGTCACAGGCAACGTATTTGCCCACGATATGGTTCAGCGGCACCAGCAGGTCTGTAACCTTACCCTCGTCTTTCAGCTGCTTCACAGCGCGCGGGGTAATTTTCTTGCCGGCCTCGGCAATGATCTCGCCGGTGGCGGCATCAACCAGATCATAGGTTGGGCGCGTACCACGGACACGATCGGGGAAAAACTTGGTTACCCAGCCGCGGCCCTTTTCCAGCGTGTAGGTAACTTGGTCGTAATAGGCCTGCATGATGGCTTCTTGATCCAGCCCCAGCGCATAAAGCAGGGTGGTCACAGGCAGCTTGCGGCGGCGGTCGATGCGCGCAAAAACGATGTCTTTGGCGTCAAATTCGAAATCCAACCACGAGCCGCGGTAAGGAATGATGCGGCAGGCAAAAAGCAACTTACCCGAGCTGTGGGTTTTGCCCTTGTCATGGTCAAAGAACACACCCGGCGAGCGATGCATCTGGCTGACGATCACGCGTTCGGTGCCGTTCACAACAAACGTACCGTTCGGTGTCATCAGGGGCATATCACCCATGAACACGTCTTGCTCTTTGATGTCTTTCACCGATTTGGCGCCAGTGTCTTCATCGACATCAAACACGATCAGGCGCAGCGTGACCTTCAGCGGTGCGGCATAGGTCATGTCGCGCTGTTGGCATTCTTCAACGTCGTATTTCGGGCGCTCAAGCTCGTATTTCACGAATTCCAGCACGCTGGTTTCGTTGAAATCCTTGATCGGGAAAACCGACTGGAACACGCCCATCAGGCCTTCGCCATCTTGGGGCACGGATGCGTCACCGGAATTCAAGAACAAGTCATACGAGGATTTCTGCACCTCGATCAGATTCGGCATCTCCAAAACTTCGCGGATTTTGCCGTAATACTTGCGCAAACGTTTCTGGCCTAGGAAGGTCTGAGCCATATGTCTGGTCACCTTTCGTTTCTCATCGGCCGCGACAACCGTCGGGCCCCGGTTGCACGCCCTTATGAAACAGGGGGTTCGATCAATTCCCGGCGCATGTCCCACCACGCGCCTCCCGATCCTTAGAACCACACCTTGGAAAAGGCCCCTCAAAAGGCCTTTGCCAAGACAGGTTCGGCTGGGCCCGGACAGTGCCAGACCCAGCCCAATTTGTGCATCCGGGTTGCCCCGGCGCTGATTACTTCAGCTCGACTTCGGCGCCAGCTGCTTCCAGCTTGCCTTTGATGTCTTCTGCTTCGGCCTTCGAGACTTGCTCTTTCACGGCCTTGCCACCGGCTTCAACCAGGTCTTTGGCTTCTTTCAGGCCCAGACCGGTCAGTGCGCGGACTTCTTTGATCACGTTGATCTTGTTCGCGCCGGCGCTCTTCAGGATGACGTCGAATTCGGTCTGCTCTTCGGCTGCCGGGCCAGCGTCTGCTGCCGGGCCTGCCATCATCACAGCGCCGCCAGCGGCGGGTTCGATGCCATATTCATCCTTCAGGATGGTTTTCAGTTCTTGTGCTTCAAGCAGCGTCAAGTTGACGATTTGCTCTGCGAGTGCTTTCAGATCAGCCATTGTACTGGTTCCGTTTTTCTAGATGTGTTCCAACGATGCGGGCTTTGCCCCACGCGGATTTCAGGTTGCTTAAGCGGCCTCGGC
>Ga0181606_10004059_pt1 | contig 12248 bp, 6 predicted proteins | sample 041ome_10_FD_132994 | JGI IMG/M metagenome (GOLD analysis project Ga0181606, IMG submission 132994) | Coastal salt marsh microbial communities from the Groves Creek Marsh, Skidaway Island, Georgia - 041412US metaG (megahit assembly) | ecosystem: Environmental > Aquatic > Marine > Intertidal zone... | reverse complement strand
TCGTTGGCCCATGTAGCCCCACCTGTGGTACCCGCAATAGATTCTTCCAGCGTTTCACCGGTGGTCAAGTTTTTGAAGTGCAAGGTGTAAATGCGGCGAGAAACCGTATCTACGCCGTAGGCGATCATTTGATTATCCGGGCTCACACTCACTCCACCCACTTGATAATACCCATGACCTTCGGCCAATTCATTCACGTTCAGCATAACCTCCTCAGGCGCATCCATATTGCCTTTCTTCCGGCAGTACAACGGATACTCGAGCCCCTTTTCATAACGGGTATAGTACCAGTATCCGCGCAATTTATATGGCACACTCTCATCGTCCTTTGGTATTCGAGCAACAATTTCATCGAATAGCTTTTCTTGAAACGACTCGGTGTGCGCGAGCATGTGCTTTGTATAGGCGTTTTCATCTCGCAAATATTGGAGTACGCGCTCATCTTCGCGATCGTTGAGCCAGTAATATGCGTCGATGCGTTCATCGCCATGCATCTCGAGTTTCTTGGGGTGCTGTTCGGCTATAGGGGGGTTCATACGGGTTGATGTTTGATTCTGGCATGCAAAAGAAAGCAATGCAGCGAGGAAAACGTAGTTTTTTGTGGTTTTCATAGCAAGATTATATTTTTTTCGATAAAAAGTACAGGCCCGAAGCCGTTAATGCTCCATTGAGAATGAGGTGTTCAAATCGCATCACGTATCCCCACTCCATACGCACCCACATCACCAATACATAAGCTAAAACTGGGGCCAAAATCACGGGAACCCATACCCAGCGGTCCATCACCCTGCGCTTTGTAAACAAACCAAAGCCGTATAGACCGAGTAACGGACCATAGGTGTACCCCGCGAGCACAAACAATTTCTCGATTACACTCTGATCGCTGAAACGCTCGAACCAAACAATGGCGAAAACGAGCAGAACCGAAAACGCCAGGTGCACCTGCTTGCGAAATCGAACGGCACGCATTTCTTCCATGGAGCTGATGTCTGCTATATCCACACAAAACGAGGTGGTGAGGGAAGCCAGTGCGCTGTCTGCACTGCTATAAGCAGCCGCAATAAGCCCTAGAATAAAGAAAAGGCCAAGCGCCCAGCTCATATCGGACGAGAGTGCCACCGCCGCAAACAATTCATCGGGACGGGAAAAAGCGATTTGGTTTACTTCGGCATACGCGTAGAGCATCGCCCCCAATCCCAAAAAAAGCAGGTTTACGGCCACAAGCGTAACGCTGAGCCAAAACATATTCCGCTGGGCATCCCTAAGCGAGCGACAAGTGAGATTTTTCTGCATCATGTCTTGATCCAATCCAGTCATGACAATGGTAATAAAGGCACCACTCAGAAACTGTTTCCAAAAAAATCGGGGCGATTTAAAGTCGTCGAAAAAGAAGATCTGTGTTTCAGGACGGTCGGCGAGAAAGGACATCAACCCACCTGAAGGAACCACCGATTGGGCTAAGTAAAAAAAGGCAAATCCCACCGCTCCCAACATAAATAGGGTTTGTAGGGTATCGGTCCAAACTATGGTCTTAATACCCCCGCGAAAGGTATACACCCAAATTAGCCCGACGGTAATTGCCACGGTAGTCCAAAAGGGGAAATCCCACATGGAAAACACGGTAAAGTGCAAGATCATGGCCACGAGATACAACCGCAAGGATGCGCCCACGAATCGACTGAGCAGGAAAAGCGAGGCCCCCGCTCGGTAACTCGTGGGGCCAAACCGATCGCGCAGATACTCGTAGATACTGGTGAGATTCATGCGGTAATAGAGGGGCAGCAACACGCGAATAATCACCTGATAGCCCAATACATACCCCAAAACCACTTGCATGTAGGCGAACGAATCGGCCCGCACCCACCCAGGCACAGAAATGAAACTAACCCCGCTCAAACTAGCCCCTACCATCCCGAATGCAACCACATACCACGGCGATTTTCGGTGTCCTGTGAAGAACGTGGAATTGTCGTCAGTGGGCGCAGACCATCTGGCAAGTGCAATGAGCAGCAAAAAATAAACGGCAATTACAATGAGAATTATTCCGGGTGTCATGTGCGAATTGTTAAGCGCATCCCAATATTATCATTTATTTTTGGACCTATGAACTACGCGTCCAAATTGCTCGAGCAAGCAGTCGATGAAATTTCCCAATTGCCGGGAATCGGCAAAAAAACCGCCATGCGTCTGGCTCTGCACCTGCTCAAACGCGAGGCAGATCACGTGCATCGGCTAGGGAATAGCCTCATAAAGTTTCGCGATGAAATTCAGTATTGCAAGGTTTGCAAGAATATTTCCGATGTGGAAATTTGTGAAATCTGCAATCATCCCGGGCGAGACCACACCACAGTTTGCGTTGTTGAGGATATTCGCGATGTCATTGCCATAGAGCAAACTGGAACCTACAAAGGCGTGTATCACGTACTGGGCGGGCTCATTTCTCCGATGGACGGGGTGGGACCTAGCGATCTTCACCTGGGGAGTTTGTTCGAACGCATTGAGGACGGCGAAGTAAAGGAGCTCATTTTTGCCATCGGTGCCACAATGGAAGGAGATACTACCGCGTTCTATATGTATCAGAAGTTATCGAACAAACCCGTAAAATTGAGTTCCATAGCACGAGGCATCCATATTGGCGATGCGCTGGAATATGCCGACGAAATCACCTTGAGCCGCAGTATTGCCCAACGGATCCCCTATGAAGCTTCCATCAGACCCTCACATCCCGAATAGATGAAGCTCCGAATCGTAATTGTGAATTACAATGTCCGCTTTTTCCTGGCGCAATGTCTGGAGAGTGTGCGTGCCGCAGCAGAAAAGGCAGCTCCGCATGAGGTGGAGGTGGTCGTGGTGGACAATTGCTCCGTCGATGGTTCAGCAGAGATGGTGGCGAAGCGGTTTCCCGACGTTACCTACATCCAAAACAAAGAAAACGTGGGATTCAGCCGGGCCAATAATCAGGCTATGCGCACCTGTAATGCCGAGTACGTGCTGCTATTGAATCCCGATACACTCATCGAAGAGGACACGCTGGTAAAATGCATTCAATTTATGGATGCACATCCGGAATGTGGCGGTTTAGGGGTTCGCATGATCGATGGGAATGGAAAATTTCTTCGGGAGTCTAAACGCGGGCTTCCCACGCCGTGGGTGGCATTTTACAAGATTTTTGGATTGAGCGTACTTTTTCCTAAATCACCCGTATTTTCCCGATACCACATGGGGCATCTGGATGAATACCAAACGCATCCCGTGGAAATTTTGGCCGGCGCCTTTATGATGATGCGAATGGATCTCCTCCATAAAATCGGTTACCTCGATGAAGATTATTTCATGTATGGAGAGGACATCGACCTATCCCACCGCATCCGCCTAGCTGGCTACGAAAACTATTATTTCCCGGAGACCTCCATTATTCACTACAAAGGCGAGAGTACAAAGAAGAGCAGCATCAACTACGTTTTCGTCTTTTATCGCGCCATGATCATTTTTGCCCGGAAGCACTTCAGTAAGTCGCATGCCGGTCTGTTCAGCGCCCTCATCCACCTCGCCATCTACGTCCGCGCGGGGGCAGCCATAGCCTCGCGGATAATACGGCACACTGCCCTTCCCCTTTGGGACTTTGGGGTTTTGTATGCAGGGATGATGCAACAGAAAATATATTGGGAGAACAATCACCGCTACATTAAAGGAGGGGAATATCCCGATGCCTACGATTGGTACTATGTACCTAGCTACATTGCCATTTGGCTCATTTCCATTTATTTCTCGGGAGGATACCACCGCAAACATCAAATTGCGCCCATTTTTCGCGGGGTGGGACTGGGCACCTTAATTATTTTAGCGGGATACAGCCTTCTTCCCGAGCACCTGCGCATGTCTCGTGCGCTCATCCTGCTCGGCGCGCTCTGGGCAGTGATTGCACTTGGCGTTATGCGCTGGTTGTGGAAACAAATTCAGCAGCGACGAGGGGGAATGGCCACGGAAGACGAACCCATGGCAATCATCGGTAGCCCGGCAGAAGCTACGCGGGTTTTGGATCTACTTAAAAAATTCAATCCTCAAATTCAGTTTCGAGGCTTTATTGGGATTCAACGGGGCGATGCGACCAACCAGCTCGGCGAGCTCGCTCATTTGCCCGAAATTGTGCGGATTCATGGGTTGCGCGAATTGGTCTTCTGTGGGGAGGACCTCACCACTTCTCAAATTATTGGGGCAATGCGCAGAATGGAGGATCAGCCGGTGTGCTTTAAAATTGCGCCCAGGGATGCCCGGTTTGTCATCGGCAGCCAATCCATTCATTCGGCAGACGATTTACTCACCGTACAAATTGACCAACTTCGACAGTCTCCCATGGGAAAACTCAAGCGGGGTTTCGATTTATTATTGGCCTTGGTTCTCGGGTTGATGAGTCCGCTATTAATCGCCATCAACCATCCTGTGCATTTTTTCCAAAACTGGTTTCAGGTGTTGCGCGGAGCAAAGACTTGGGTGGGGTTTACCTCGGCCGAACAGCGGTCTTCCGATCGAAGTGGGGTTCTCTCTGCTGCGGACGCCTTCACCTTCGACCCCCAACAACTGTGGGAGATGGCCGAGGGAATCGATTTAAATTACGCCCGAAATTATTCCCTGTGGAAGGACATTAAGATTGTTTTTTCGAACCTTCACCGGTTGGATAGGTAGCAAAATTAACCGTACTTTTGTGTACAGAGTTGAACGAATGAAACCGATATGGCGATTACGGATTTAATCATGCCCAAAATGGGCGAAAGTGTGGCGGAAGCCACGGTAATTAAGTGGCTCAAAAACGAAGGGGACCGCATTGAGATGGATGAACCCGTTTTGGAGATTGCCACCGATAAAGTAGACAGTGAAGTCCCCTCTCCGGTAGAGGGTATTCTCGTAAAAAAACTATTTAATGAGGACGATGTAGTAAAGGTGGGAGAAGCTATTGCCCAAATTGAAACGGATGCCGCCGCGGCAGGAACCGAATCCCCTGCAGCACCGGACTCAGCGGAAACCCCAGCTCCCGCTCCCGCATCAACCTCTACCCCAACCCCAACCCCTGAATCGGAAGTGGAGCAGACGGTTCAAACTGCTATAGCCGCTGCAGCTCCTGTTCCAGCGCACGCTGGCGACCGATTTTATTCGCCTCTCGTTCGGAAAATTGCTTCAGTAGAAGGTATTGGCCTCGCGGAATTAGAGGGCGTAACCGGAACAGGTAAAGAGGGACGCGTAACGAAGAAAGACATTTTGGCCTATGTGGCCCAACGCAAAGATGGTGGCTCACCTGCACATGCCGCTGCAGGAATCCCCTCGGCTTCGAGGCCAAGTCCCGCTCCATCATCAGCCTCCACTTCGAGCTCCGTTTCTACGGGCGCACCGGCAGCAAACATCCAACGCCCACCAGTAAGTATTGGTGCTCAGGACGAAATTGTAGAGATGGACCGCATGCGCAAATTAATTGCGGACCACATGGTCATGAGCAAGCACGTTTCCCCTCATGTAACCTCATTTGTAGAAGCAGATGTAACTCGCATGGTGCGATGGCGCGATGCTCACAAAGCCTCTTTCCAAGCGAAAACAGGGGAAAAAATAACCTTTACTCCGCTCATTCTCGAAGCCGTAATTCAGGCCATTCAGGATTTTCCAGACATTAATATTAGTGTGGATGGAAACCGCATTATTAAGCGGAAGAATATAAATGTGGGTATGGCGGCTGCGCTGCCCTCTGGAAATCTCATTGTTCCTGTCATTCACAATGCCGACGAACTCAATCTTGTAGGGCTCACCAAAAGGGTTAACGACTTGGCCAACCGAGCGCGCAACAACCAATTAAAACCCGACGAAATTCAAGGAGGAACGTACACCCTTACGAATGTGGGAACATTTGGAAACGTAATGGGAACGCCAATTATTAATCAGCCGCAAGTGGCTATTATGGCAGCAGGTGCGATTCGGAAAAAGCCAGCCGTAATAGAAACTCCGGAGGGAGATACCATTGCCATACGGCATTTTATGTTCTTGAGTCACTCGTACGATCATCGCGTAGTCGATGGCGCTTTGGGAGGCATGTTTGTCCGAAGAGTTGCCGATTATTTAGAGCAATTTGACGACCAACGCTCCTACTAATGAAATTACAACTCAAAAGACCGATCTGCTTTTTCGACCTTGAGACCACCGGTGTTCAGGTGGCTACCGATCGTATTGTGGAAATTGCCATTTTAAAAATTAATCCAAATGGCTCTGAGGAGATGAGGCGCTGGTTGGTTAATCCGGAGATGCCCATACCGCCAGAGACCACGGCTATACACGGTATTTCGGATGAAATGGTAGCCGATGCGCCAACCTTCAAAGCTATCGCCAAGGAGGTATATCAACTCATTAAGGGCTGCGACTTAGGTGGATACAATTTAATCCGTTTTGATGTACCTATGTTGGCTGAAGAGTTTCTTCGCGCCGATGTGGATGTGGATTTTTCGAAAGCCCAAATTGTAGATGTCCAAAACATCTTTCACAAAAAAGAACAGCGCACGCTTTCGGCGGCCTATCGCTTTTATTGCGAAAAAGATTTAACGGATGCCCATAGTGCGGATGCCGACACTCGGGCCACCTACGAAGTCTTACTCGGACAACTGGATCGCTATGGCGATTTACCGGACGATGTAGATGGCCTTGCAGGTTTTTCGGGGGGAAGGAACAAGCATGCCGATTTGGCCGGATTCCTGCATTACGATGAAAAAAACCAAATTGTTTTTGGTTTTGGTAAATTCAAAGGACAATCGGTCACCGCTGTGTTGCAGCGCGAACCCGGTTATTTGGGGTGGTTACTCGATGCCGATTTTCCCCGGTATACCAAAAAAATCATCACCCAGATTAAACTCGGACAAGTTTAAAACGCATGAAAATTTTCTGCATCGGACGAAACTATGCGGAGCACGCACGCGAACTGAACAATGAAGTTCCGGATGAGCCGGTGATTTTCATGAAACCAGAAACGGCTGTTGTGCGCAAAAAACAGCCCTTTTTCTACCCCTCGTTCAGCTCAAATATTCACTACGAGCTTGAGCTGGTATTGAGAATTGGCAAAGTAGGTAAGCATATTGAGCATCGATTTGCACATCGATACATCGATTCAGTGACTGTGGGTATTGATTTTACTGCTCGAGATTTGCAGGCCGATTTAAAATCCAAAGGGTTGCCTTGGGAGCGCGCTAAGGCGTTCGATGGGAGTGCGCTTGTTGGTGAATTTGTGCCTTATTCGCAATTTATTCCCGGGGATCCCCTACATTTTCACCTTGAACTAAATGGTGTGGAGGTGCAGCGAGGCAATTCGGCCCAAATGATTTACTCCTTCGCGGAGATTATTGCAGAAATCAGCACCTTTTCCACCTTGAAGAAAGGCGATCTCATCTTCACAGGTACGCCATCTGGTGTGGGCCCTATCCAAATTGGCGATGAACTGGTGGGCTACCTAAATGATTCCGAATCATTTCGACACGGGGTCAAGTAAAAGTATATTTATCGTTATATTTGTTCAAACTGGCTAAACCAATTTGATATGAGAGGATTATTACTATCCTTGGCCGTAGGTGTTGCCGCGGCTTTGAATGCACAAACAACTACTGTTTTTACTGAAGATTTTGAGGCTCCATCAGGACCTGATAGTGTAACGGCGTATACGAGCGGTAGTACTACAGGTTTTACGCTCAATACCACCTTAGCTGCTGGAGGAACTCAATCCATGCAGGGTATTTACGGGGCTAGTGATACGACCATTTTAACCACGGATGCGTTTAGCACAGTGGGGAATACGTTCATTATTCTGAAGTTTGACCATATCGCAAAAGTTGAGTTTTTCGATGCTGCGGTGGTAGAAGTCTCCAACGATAACGGTTCCACATGGACTCAATTGAGCTGTGCCCAGTACATGGGGGGAGGGCAGTTCTGCGGTGGTGGAAATAAGTTTACGTCCATCACGTACATCGACTGGGTGCCCAGTTCTCCTACGGCCATACCAGATAACACCTGGTGGCGTTACGAAGAATTTGATGTAAGTGCATTTATTTCTAATGCTGCTCAGGCTAAAGTTCGATTTAAAGTATACGACGCCAATTTCTCGGGAATCGGGGGGAATTTCGGTTGGTTGATCGATAATATTGTGGTCGATGCAGCACCATGTGAACTAATACCCCCTACTGCATCATTCGTACAGCCTATTTTTCAAAACATTGCATATACTATAGGGCCTTTTGATATTCAAGCTACCATTTCGGACAATTCGGGAACTATTGACACTGCTTACGTAGTCTATTCGTTGAACGGCGCACCCCTTGACACCGTGGGAATGAGCGTATTAACTTCTGGAGATTATCAAGGTTCTATTCCAGCAGCGAGTATTGGCGATAGCATTTGTTACTACGTGATAGCAGTAGATGGATCGCCTTGCCAGAACACCACGGTAATTCCATCAACTGGACCAATTTGTTTTGAGGTTGCTGCTGCACCTCCCGCATTTTGTGTGGGAATACCTCAAAGTGTATTCCCCTATTTGGAAGACTTTAGCTCCTTTACTGCAGCCACAGGCGCCTCCGGTGCATCGGCTTTTGGATCTTTAAACAACAACTGGACGCGAACTCCAGGACCTGGAACTGCCTATGGCTGGTGCGTTCGTTCGGCACCGACCTCTTCATCGCAAACGGGCCCATCTGGGGACAACACAGGCGGTGGTAATTATTTATTCACTGAATCGAGCATGTCGGGTGCACCCGCTGTGCTCACATCTAACTGTTTGGATTTCTCTAACATGACCAACCCCATTTTGGAATTCTATTTCCATATGTTCGGAGCTACAATGGGAACCTTGGAAGTAGAAGTAACCGATGGAACTACTACCACTACCATGTGGACGCAGAATGGGCAAGTACAGAGTGCCGAAACAGATCCTTGGCAAAAGGTAACCATTCCATTGAGTGCATTTGCAGGAGAAATTGTTCAAATTTCATGGATTGGTACACGGGGATCGAGCTTTACATCGGATATGGCAATAGACGACGTTTATATTTTTGAGCCGCAGCCCAACGACATGTCCATCCTTTCAATCGATGCGCCCAATAACGGAGGGTGTGACCTCACAGCTGCTGAACTGGTTACCGTATCAGTCGTAAACTTGGGAACGGCTTCTCAAGATACAATCCCACTCTCCTATCAGCTGGACAACAACGCTATTGTTTACGACACGCTCTATGCCAATATGGCTCCTGGAGATACCGTGCAGTTTACCTTTGCAGTTCCTGTAGACCTTAGTGCTGGAGGGCAAACCTACGTTTTGGCGGCATGGACTGAGTTACCCAATGAGCAAACCATTGTAAACGACTCCATCACTAATTACACCATACTTAACACCTTGAGTGCGACTCCGTTTTCAGAGGATTTTCAGTCGTTTACCACAGGACAAACCCCTAGTGGTTTTTGGTCCCAGAACACTTCCGATAATTTTGATTGGTCTTTTGGAAATGGAGCCACACCATCTACCAGCACGGGACCTACTAACGACCATACCTCTGGAACCATCAGCGGAATGTATGCGTACGTAGAAACGAATGGTACGCTCGCAGGACAAATTGCTCAATTGGAATCTCCATGTTTAGATTTCAGCTCATTAATTGCTCCTAAAATAACCTTCTGGTATCACATGTACGGAACCACAATTGGTACCTTGAGACTTCAAGGGCAAGATGCAAATGGGAACTGGATTACCGTTTGGTCGGAAACTGGAGATCAAGGAAATCAATGGATTGAGGCTACTGCCGATTTAAGTTCCTTCGCAGGAATATTTAGCAGAATTCGTTTTGAAGCTGAAATGAATGGATGTTGTACCGGCGACATTGCTATTGATGACATCAATATTTACGAACCTCAACCCGATGACGTGGGAATTACCCAAATCATTTATCCGAGTGGTAGCGGTTGTGGGTATTCTGCGGCAGACACCATTGTTGTAGAAGTGGTGAATTTGGGAACCGCCCTACAAGGGATCATCCCAATTGCATATACTGTGAACGGTGGCACCCCTGTGGTGGATACTATTTTTGGACTTTTACTGCCCGGAGACACGCTCATCTACAGTATCCAAACACCCGCTAACTTCGGTACTACGAATCAAACGTATACCGTTCAGGCGTATACCACATTGGGAGCGGATATGACGTATTTCAACGATACGTCTTCGGTTACATTCATTAATGAATTTACTATTTCTTCCTTCCCTTACACGGAAGATTTTGAATCGGCTACTTACGGAAATGGAACGAATACGAACCCGGGGATAGTGCCTCAAAATTGCTATGTGGATCCGCCTGTAACTACTTCTCAGGTTGCTTGGTTAGTAGGTAATGGTATAACTTCATCAGCCCTAACTGGGCCAAGTGGAGACCATACTCCGGGGTTAAATGGGGGCGGTAATTACATGTATCTAGAGGTTTCATATGGTACAAATAATACATTCTCGAGTTTAGTAACTCCCTGTGTAGACTTTGCGACCTTGAGCAATCCACATATGGAGTTTTACTACCACCGGTATGGAACCAACATGGGAGATCTATTTATCGAAGTGTTCGATGGAAATACTTGGGTAACCGTTGATACGCTAACAGGCACAACCCAAACAACGCAATCTGATCCTTTTGAGCGTCATGTTACAGCGCTTACGGCTTATGCTGGTCAGGCCGTAAGGGTGCGTTTCCGCCATGAAAAGATTCAGTGTTGTGCAGGTGATGGGGCTATTGACGATGTGAAATTCTACGAGCCTGTGCCACTTGATTTGGCGGCGGTAAGTTTTATTCAACCAGCCAATTACAGTTCGCAAGGTGCGCTGAACGATGTAGAAGTGGTTATATACAATTTCGGATTAGATACGGTATATACTTCCCCCGTATCGTATAGTGTAAATGGAGGTGCTCCTGTTACGGAAACGTGGTCTGGAACGTTGCCCCCACAAGCCTCAACAAACTTCTTGTTTACTACTGGGTTCAACGCCCCTGGAGGTACCTACAATATCTGCGCCTGGACAAGCTTAGCGGGCGAGCAGGCTCCCTTGAACGATACTACATGTACTACAGCAACTGGTATTCAAACCATCACCCCGTACTACTTCACAGACTTTGAATCGGGTCCGGGTAGCTGGATTGGACAAGGTGGTTTTAATCAGTGGCAATACGGAACACCTGCTGCGAACACAATTAATTCAGCCTATTCAGGACAATTTGCATGGGCGACGAATTTAACGGGCAATTATCAGAATAACAGTAACGATTTCTTGTACTCGCCATTCTTCGATATGAGCAGTTTAATTCAATGTGAACTTTCCTTCTACCATTGGTATAATTTTGAAGGAACCTGGGATGGTGGGCGTATCGATTTCTCTTCGAATGGCGGAGGATCTTGGCAAACTCTTGGCACTGGTACTTCAACCGTGGGAACCAATTGGTACAACTACACCAACCTCATCAGTTCGAGTCAACCGGGATGGTCTGCTTCATCGAGTAGCTGGGTACAATCTTCGCACCCACTCAGCTTCCTTAATAACAACCCTGGCTTAGTCCAATTCCGTTTTAATATGTCCTCCGATGGATCGGTGAATGGATACAACGGTTGGGCCATCGATGATTTTGAATTATTCGCTCCAATTCAGCTCAGTGGTGCAACAAGTACCATAACAGTGAATCCAACGAATAATTTTATTTTACCCGCTCCAAAAACCATTACAGCTTGGGTTAAAAATACGGGAGTAGTCGATTTATCGTCGGTAGATGCGACGCTCGAGGCTGATGGAATCGTGCTTGCGACAGATCCGATGACCTTCAATCCTCCGCTTCAAATTGGTGATAGTGTATTGCACACATTCAGTGCGAGCTGGAATGCGACGCCTGGCCCGCACAATATCTGCGTCTATACGAGTAATCCAAATGGAAACGCAGAGACCTACTTCCCAGATGATACTACATGCATTGCAGTACAGGTGTTTGATGCCATATCAACCTACCCCTATTGCAACGATTTTGAATCGGGATTAGCCCCATTGGTAACGCTCAACGCGTACAGCTACGTCCCCAATAGCAACTGGACCGAGGGTATCCCTCAAACCGGATATCTCAATGATACATACAGTGGTCAAAATGCATGGGCCACAAATCTCAGTGGCGATTATGCAAACCGCGACAGCTCTGCTTTATTTAGTCCTCTTTTTG
>Ga0181606_10004049_pt1 | contig 12265 bp, 10 predicted proteins | sample 041ome_10_FD_132994 | JGI IMG/M metagenome (GOLD analysis project Ga0181606, IMG submission 132994) | Coastal salt marsh microbial communities from the Groves Creek Marsh, Skidaway Island, Georgia - 041412US metaG (megahit assembly) | ecosystem: Environmental > Aquatic > Marine > Intertidal... | reverse complement strand
TGATTTTTCAGCTTCTGTAACTCCAAGCTCTATTTCTTCCTTTTCTGAATAGAGATCTAACAATTCTTCATCTTTTACCTCGTTGGTATCTAATAAGGATTTAATCTCTAAATCTAGTTGCTGGAGTTCCTGTTGTGACTTTTCTATCCTTTTCGTTGAACTCTCAAAAGCTGCCTGCTTGAATTCAATTTCTTGTTCAGCACTACTCACTCGATTTTGCTGCTGGATGTAAGTAATATTTTCTTGATTGAAAAGCTGAGATTTCTCAAAAAGGATCTTTGATGCATCTTCCAACTCCAATGAAAGGTGTTCTAATTGTTCATTTAATTCATTAAAGGCATGTTTTTCTACAACTAGTTTAGGCTCAATATTGCTTAAACTCTCTTCAATCGATATAATTCTTGCGGAAATGTCCTCTCGTTTGTTTGCGTTGGAGGAAAGTAATTCAGCAAGTTGTTCTTTTTTGGTGCGTACGGAAACAAATTCAGAAGTAAGTGCCTGCAACCTTTTTTGACTTTCTTCTAGGTCTTTTTTGAAAGTGAACTCCTTCATTTTAGATAAGTCGCTCAACTTTTGATCCAAGTTAGCACGGGAACTGCTTGCCTTTTTCTGTAAGTCTTTTATTTCTTTCTCTAATTTTTCAAGATTCTTAGCTCTTCCTATTCGTTTTCCTTCAAACAAGCCCACAGATCCACCTGCCAGCGAAAATTTCTTTTTGATATATTTACCTGATTCTGAAAGAAATACACCTTCTTTTTGGATTGGAAAATCCTGGAATTCCCCTTGAATTAAATAGACATTATCCAAAATAAAGTTAATAAGCCTACTGTATTTCAGATCAAATTCAATGATTTCAGTAGCTGCCCGAGCATTGGGAAAGAGCTGGGTTTGGCTGGGGGAAAAATGTTCAAAATGATCTAAAATGAAAAAATTCGCTTTTCCTTTTGCTGAATCACTTAAGAGTTGGATTGCTGAAATTGCCTCGGCTTCCGTGTCTACTACATAATAATTTAAGTAATTTTCGAGGTAATTTTCAATGGTTACCCGGTATTTTTCATCGGTAGTAAGCAAATCGGATAGGAGTGGGAAATCCTTTCCCCAACTAGGATTCTTTTTAAGAAACTTGATAGCTTCGGGAAATCCTTCCAAGTTTTCAACCAAGGATTTGGTTAAGTTGAATTCATTGGTTTTTGAATCCAATTTCCGGGAGACTTGAGTAAGCTCTTCTCGAATCAACTCGACAATTCGGGTAGTCTCTTCGATTTTTATATTTTGATCTTCCTGTTTACTATGTAGAATATCAAATTCATTTTGTGCTTCATCCAATTGGTCTTTTACTAGTGCTAGCTTTTGTTCAAAGGAGAATAAGTTTGCCTCCTGTGAGCTATCATCTGTGGATGTCCTGTCCAGGTCTTGTTTCAGGGTTGTAAGTTGAATTTGTTTAATTTCAACTTCTTTACCTATTTGATATACATGTTCCTTTACTTTTTCAACGTGTAATCCTAACTTTTTATGCTGTTCTTGTTTGGCAGAAGCGACCGTTTTTTGAAGGTCATAGGCTTCCCTTAGCTGAGTAACCCAGGCTTCTTTTTCTAATAAAATTTTTTCTGCAGATTCCTTTTCTTGTTCCAGTGATCGTATCGCAAAAGCTGCTCGTTCGTTAGATTTACGATCTTGCTCGATTTGTTCACGAAGGATTTGGGAACGATCTTCTAAAAACCGAAGTCGTTCATTTTTAATTTTTTTGTCTGATTCAAAAGTTCGGATTTTGTTGACTTGTTCATTTAGTGTTTTTTGTCTTGCAGCCAACAATTTTTCTTTTCCAATTAAGTCCGATTTGCAGGAACTCAATTGTGCTTCCAAAGATGTTATTTTAGCTTGAATGCTAATTTTTTGGTCAGATTCCTGCTGTATTTTTTTATGTGCATCTACCAGTGCCAATTGCAATTGTTCCAAGGACTTTTTGGCCAAATTGATACTTGCCACTCGATAATCTGCCTTTATTTCAAAATATTTGGCGGCTTGTTTGGCTTGTTTTTCTAGAGACTTAAGGTTTTTATCAATTTCAAAAAGTAAGTCTTCTACCCGTGATAAATCTGCATCGGTATCTTCTAATTTCCGTAAGGTTTCTCGCTTTCTTGTTTTAAACTTTGAGATTCCAGCAGCTTCTTCAAAAAGCTCACGACGAGAATTGTTTTTATCATTCAATAACTCATCGATCATTTTAAGTTCAATGATCGCGTAAGAATTTGAATTGATTCCAGTATCTAAGAAGAGGTTGGTTATGTCCTTTAATCGGCAGGTGACCCCATTGATTTGATACTCACTATCACCACTCCGGTAATACCTACGTGTGATGGTCACATGCGTGTATTCGGTGGGGAGGAGATTCTTGGTGTTTTCAAAAGTGAGGGAAACCTCTGCTAAGTTAGTTGGCTTCCTGTTTTTTGTACCGTTAAAAATTACGTTCTCCATCTTGTCAGAGCGGAGCATTCGTGATTTTTGTTCTCCTAATACCCAACGGATAGCATCTACCACATTGGATTTGCCACATCCATTTGGACCGACAACCCCTGTAATACCCTTATCAAAGTGGATGACCATTTTGTCTCCAAAACTTTTGAATCCTTTGATTTCCAGCTTACTAAGTAGCATCGGTGTTTTTTAGTGAAAATAAAAGGTTAAAATAGGTTTAATCTTAGAATTTGGCAATAAATGAGGGGAATAACCTAAGTAAGTTTAGAGTCAGAGGTTTTCAATTTTTTTGATTCAATGGTTAAACTTCTTTTTTAAAAGTTTTTAGAGTACCTTAACTCCATGGAGTTAGGACAGATTCTGTATGCTGTGGCCATAGTGGCCTATTTTATTTACAAGGCTACTGCCAAAAAGAAAGGAACAATACTACCTGAAGAGGGAGACGAGACACCTGAATCCCCTCAAAAGGGCCTAACCTTTGAAGACTTACTTCGGGAGATTCGTGAAAGTCAAACACCAAAAGCAGAGCAAGTACCCCCACAAAAAACTGAGCCTGCAGTAGATCAACGTTCATTTACTAAACAACCTTCCAAGTCGAAAGAAAAAGTGCCACCAATTCTTGAAGAAGTGGTGGCAGAAGGACAAGATTACGAAGATGTCGGGAGATCTTACCGCGAAAAATTAAATCGAACTAGTTTGGAAGGCCTTTCTTCTAGTATTCCCAAACGAGTATTTCTGGAAACCAATGAAAAGAGGATTAACCCTTATGCGACTTTTTTGAAAAATCCAAAGTCCTTTAGAGATGCGGTGATTGTTAGTGAAATTCTACGAACAAAACATTTTTAGCGAGCCACAAACTTTTTCAATTCGAATTGGTTGATAATTTGAGATTTACATAGATCACAACCTCGTTTGCTTTGAAAAAACAACCACCTTTACAGTCGGGAAGTCTTTCAGAATCTAGGAGACAATTTTTAGAGAAAGCTGGCTTTGCTGCAGTTATAGGTACTTTTGGAATCTCTTTTTTTACCTCTTGTGTGAGTACTGAAGAACCAGATGATGCGACTCCACCGCCAAATACAAGCAGCAACGATGGCATTACTATTTCTGACAATACGGTTCAAATCAACTTATCTATTCAAACAAAACTAGCATCCCCTGGTGGCTGGTTGTTAGTGGGTTCGGCTAAAACTTTGGTAGCCAATTTGGATGGTTCTTTTGTGGCGATGACCTCGGTATGTACACACTCCGGCTGTTTTGATAGTTGGTCATTTACCAATAACCGATTTACTTGTACCTGTCACAACTCCATTTTTACTACTGCTGGACAGGTTCTCCAAGGCCCTGCTACCCAACCCTTGCAAGTATATACTACCTCCGTTTCTGGTACTACGCTCACGATCAAAAAGTAAAAAATATACTTCTGAGCTTTCTTTCAAACCAACTTTATTTTTAAAATTTTAGTAATTACTGGCAGGATTAATTTTTCTATAAATTTGACAATTGGTGTCAAAAATTAGTTTATAAATTTTGATAATGGTAAATTTGGACAGTAATCGTCAAAAATTCCATGGCCAAATCAAGCCCTATTGAGCAGCAAAAAATTTTACGGGTATTCAAACTAATAAACTTGTTGCAAAGTACAATTGGTAAACCCGTGCATCGCCTTGCTGAATTATTACAAACTGACGAACGCACTATTTACAGGTATTTTAAACTTTTAGAAGCGCTTGGATTTGTAGTTGTCAAGGAGTTTAGTAAGTACAAAATCCAAGAAAGACCGGAATACTTTGCCAATCCCAGTGCAAGTACTTCATTTTCTGCTGAAGAGAATCAATGGTTAAGTACGCTATTAGAGAGCCAAGGGAAAGGAAATGCGCTAAAAGATTCGGTGGTTCAAAAACTCAACCTACATTCCGAGGTACAGCTTAGTACGGAAGTCCTATTTAAAGCAAATCTTGGTCGCTTGGTAGACTTAATTGCTCAAGGAATCACAACAAAGAAGCAAGTTTGGATCAAAGAATATTATTCATTACGAAGTGATACGGTATCTAATCGCTTGGTTGAGCCGGTTGGATTTACCTCAGATTACGAACACATTCATGCCTTTGAACTGGATAGTCAGACCATGAAGATGTTTAAATTAGAGCGAATGGGGGAGGTGGTCATCGCTACTGAAAATTGGAAGTTTGAATCAGCACATGAACTTCCAGAACAGGCCCTTTTTGGATTTACAGGGAAAGGAAAATTTCATATCAAACTCAAGCTTAGCAAAAAAGCCTATCAGTTGATGGTAGAAGAGTACCCGACTGCCCGTCCATTTATCCAGATTAAGAATCGAAATCACTTTTATTTTGAAGGGGAAATTCCACATTTACCGGGATTAGCTCGATTTATTCTTAGCCTTCCTGGAGAAGTCAAGGTAGAAGAAGGCAATGAGCTCAAATCCTACCTAGCAGAGCAAATCCAAAAAGGATTTTATTAACCTAAATTCAAAAAAAAACTAAGCTTGATGTTCTTCTCGGAGTAGGTCATTGATGGTTTTTACAGGATTGAAGGTCACCAATGGAACTTCAACGAAAAGGGTATTCCAATCCGCCATTGCTCCATTCCACAAACCAGGAAGCTCCAATGCTTTCAATACCTTTCCATTTTTTGATTTTTCCGTAATAAACCCTGTATTCATGTCGCGAAACTGAAGCAAATCAAATGGTTTACCTTGAAAATCTCGTGTTGCACAAACTAAATCCACAGGATTGAAATGAGTGGACCCTTTAAAATACTGTTTAGATTCTGGGTTATCCAAATCAATTTGTGCAGTCTCTAGAATTTGTAATGATTGTGTGCCGTCCTCTTCCTGCACCCAAAAAGGCCCACCTCCCGGTTCACCTGTATTCTTGACCATTCCACACACTCGAATAGGACGATTGAGTTTGGCTTGAAAAAAAGCTGCTTGTTCGGATAAGCTAGCATTTTGGATATAATCAGGAAGTACGCCTCCCAAATCAGAGATATAGACTTCTTGTGCTTTTCTTACCGATTTTGAAGATACTTCCTCTAGTGCTTTCAAAGCTTCGAATACGCGAGCTTGAACCTCTAGCAGCAGCCCTCCAAGGGCCATTTTGTAGGATTTTGTCACTGGTTTGAGCCGATCAGGAACGACATTATCAATGTTCTTAATGAAAATTAGATCTGCCGCTACCTCATTTAGATTTTCGAGTAAGGCTCCGTGACCTGCTGGTCTAAACAAAAGGCTACCATCTTCTTCCAAGAAGGGCTCGTTAGCTTCATCGACAGCGATGGTATCGGTAGATTTTTTTTGATGGGAATAACCCACATTAAACACCAGTCCAGTCGATTCCTGAAGTCGAGGAAGATGCTGATTTATTTCCTTGGCAAAGCCTAATTCGTGTTCAGGCGAAACGGTGAAATGAATGTTTACCTGTAGATTTTTCCCTTTGCCGTACTGAATCCCTTCAATTAAATGCTCCTCTGCTGGGCAACGATTTGAATCGGAATAGGCATGAAATTTTAATAATCCTTTTGGGAGATTGCCGTAGTTCAAGCCTGTTTCTGTGAGCAAGGCTGCCACTAATTTTTTGTATTCTTTTTTTGCCAATACACCACCAATGGATTCACCTGATTGTTGTAGCACTTCTTCCAAGTCTTGATAAAAGGCGAAATGTTGGATATTCTCAATAAATTTTTGAGTAAAGGTATTTTGTGCCAAATCGCCGTCCGATTCTAAAAAGGAAAATAAATCTTTGAACATGCGACTAGCGGCACCAGAGGCTGGAACGAATTTGACAATAGCTAATTCGATGGCTTTACGTTCGAAGTAACTTTGGTAATGCTGTACTTGCTTTTGCTCCCAAACCTGTATTCCTCTAGCAGGGGTGGCTGGACCAACTAAACGCAAAAAAGGAAAACCTTGCTTAAAAAAATTCAACTGTTGGTGAATTGCATCAACCTGCTTGCCTTGTGCAGTTATTTTTTGGGAAAGGGTAGCGTCCATGGTTGGATATTTTGAGATTAACTGAATGCTTTAAGGTAATTTACTTTCTGCTAAACCTCTATACTTTTTTGGCTTTTATTTGATTGAATTACCCTATAATTGATTCAAGGAGTTGAAATCGAATAGGCTCACCCACCTTTTTTTGAGCCAGAATGGATTGTCCTTCCTCTGTGAGTTGTAGAATACGAGGATATCCACCCGTTACCCCTGCATCTCGCATCAGTACAATGATTTTTCCTCCGGGAGTCAATTGTACAGTTCCTGGAAAAACAGGATTGGTTGGGAGTTCTTCCAGTTGGTTGGAAACGAGCTCTTCCAATTGAATTCCCATTCGATTGCTGAATTTGGAAAGGTGGAAAATAGTCGAACAAATTAATTCTTGTTGCGCTGAAGTCAAAAGTCTCCAATCTGCCCCCCGATAAGCTTCGATTTCTGAAGATTCAAACCAGGAAGTTACCCACTTTGGTTTGGCGCCAAGATTTTTCGATTGAGGATAGGAAAAATAGATTAACCCATCCTGAGTACTTCTTTTAGAGGGGAAGGTGATCGAATCAAAATCGCTTCCAGATCCAAGATAGCGCTCCACCTGAAACCCACCTTGAATGCATAAATACAAACGGCATCCGGTTAGAAATGAGCCAATTTCAAGAATGTCTCCTTCAGTGATTGAAATTAAGGATGAATTCGATACTTTTTTTTGGTTTAGAGTTACCACAGCATTTGCGCCTGTCAAGGCTATCAGGCAGGCTTGGGTAAATTGAATTTGTAGACCAGGTTGCGATAATTCCAAGGCTACTGCGGAACTTGTATTTTTCAAGAGGTGATTTGCCCAGCGAAAACTCCTTTGATCCATTGCTCCTGAGGAGGGAATGCCGTATTGTGCGCCTGAGAAACGACCCTCATCCTGCAGGGATGTGCCTGGAGGATAGCGTAGTAGTTTTGCTTTTCCAAGTACTTGAATCATTGCGAAGCAGATTTAGGGTACGACTGTTTCCAGTTTCGAAATTGGGTACCACTGATGGGAACAAATTGAATGCGTTCCCCAGGCTTAGCCCAAACAGGGATAGGCTTTGTGGAATCAAAAAAGGCAATAGGACTTCTTCCGATGATATGCCAACCACCTGGACTTTGCATGGGATAAATTCCTGTTTGGTAGCCACCTATAGCTACAGATCCTGGAGGAACAGCAAGGATGGGAACGCTTTTTCGCGGAGTATGAAGCAATGGGGAAAGGCCATTTAGATAGAAGAAACCTGGTAAAAACCCAAAGAAATGGATTCGATAGATGGGATTTGAATGGATTTGGATGAGTTCGGTTAGGCTTAAATTTTTCGATGCTGCGAGGGCGTTTAGGTCTTGGCCAAATTCGGGCTCATAGCACACTGGCACCTGCCAAAGTGTATTTGAAAGGGGTAGCGGAATTAATTCAATGTCCGAAACCTGCTCCACAAACTGCTGCTGACTTTTGATATTTTTCCAGAACAAGCTTAATCGTGTAAACCCCTGGCGAGCTTCCAATAAATTACTTGAGTATTTGATTTGAATATAGTTCAAATACGCAAATTGGTAGGCTAGTAAATTATCAGAAGGGTGTTGATCCCATACCAATTCCCCAATGACAGGGCTAAGGATTTGATAGATAGGTTTCATGTCCAGTATTGCTTTCTAAGCTGGGGTAAAAAATTTAAAATCCCTGGATTATCTCCATGAAAGCATAGCGTATCTGCTTTAATTGGCAATGGAAGCCCATCAATACTCAAGAGTTCACCTTTAAAAAGCAATCGTTTGACTTGGCTTTCCACTGCACGCATATCTTGAAGCAAGGATCCATGCTGACTTCTTGGAGAAAGTAAGTAATCGGCAGTATAAGCCCTGTCTGCAAACACCTCTAACCGGATTGAAAGTCCATTTTCTCGTGCTTGATTCTCTAATTGAGAGTGTGGGGGTACTAGAAGTGGTATTTCAGCATAGTTTTTTTTCAAAAAACTGATAAGATGCGAGGCCAATTCCTCATCCCTTGATGCATCATTGTATAAGGCTCCATGAAATTTGATATGGTCCATGGTTAAATTCAGGATTTGAGCCCGTTGCTGAAACCTTTCAAGTTGTACTTCAATTGCTTCAATCAGTGTTTCTATGGGAATAGTAACTGAAACCCTTCCAAAGTTTTCTTGATCTGGATAGGAGGGATGAGCGCCTACTTTTTTGTCGTATTTGATGGCTAAGGCCAAAGAAGCATCCAAACTCTTTTTTGTACCATAATGTCCTCCACAAGCCAAACTAGCGACATCAATAAGAGGGAATATTAGATTTTCCCAAGAGATTCCTTCTCCCAAATCACAGTTTATTTGGGGAGGAGAGATTCTTTTATAGGAACTGGAAAAATCCATGGAATGATCTTCTTAAAGTGCTAGGTTAAAATTTCAACCACTCGTCCAGTCTCGGGATTGACCACTACTCGAATAGGCGGCATGCCATCCTTAGTTAAAAAAATTATTAAGTAATTTCCATCTGTCCAAGCGGCGACCTCTGCTTGGTTCCAATCACCTAAAATTGATTCTTTTTGTGTGACACTCAAAGCATTGTAAGCAATTTCACGGTACACATCCAATGGATCTTCTGGGGATTCTTCCGTACAGGCAATTAATAGAATTCCAATAAATGCAAAAAGTAGAATTTGGATTTTCATGAGTATAGGGCTTTACTTCTCAAATTTGAAAAAAATTCCTTTCTTGACAAGTATAAACTCAATTTAGAGTCAAATGTCTTTGATTTCAAAACTACCCCAGGTTGGAACAACCATCTTTACGACCATGTCTCGGATGGCGCAAGAAGAAAATGCCCTTAATCTAGCCCAAGGTTTTCCAAGCTTCGGTTCGGATCCATTCCTTTTGGAATTGGTGGCAAAATATACCCGAGATGGAAATAATCAGTATGCACCTATGTCTGGTGTTTCTGAGTTAAAACTTGCGTTAGCTACTAAAACTGAGCGAACCCAAGGCTATTTCCCAGATCCAGAATCTGAAATAACGATAGTTTCAGGAGCCACAGAAGCACTTTTTTCAGCCCTTACGGCTGTTATTCGGCCTGGTGATGAAGTGATAGTTTTGGAACCCGCCTACGATAGTTATGTTCCTGGAATCTTGTTAAATGGTGGGGTCCCCATTTTTGTAGCCTTAAACCCAACAGATTTTTCAGTGGATTGGGAATTGTTAACTTCTAAAATCACAGGCAGAACACGCGCTATCATGGTCAATAGTCCACACAATCCGAGTGGCCAAGTTTGGAGCAAGGAGGATGTGGAGCAATTGGCTTCTCTCGTTTCGAAGAAGGGTATTTTTGTCATTAGCGATGAAGTTTACGAGCATATCTTATTCGATAGGAAAATCCATATTTCTTTGGGTTCGCATCCTATTTTACGTGAGCATACCTTTGTTTGTGGTTCGTTTGGAAAAACCTTCCACGTAACTGGATGGAAAATAGGCTATTGCATTGCACCATCCAATTTGAGCCAAGAATTTCGAAAGATTCACCAATACGTGACTTTTAGCACCGTCACGCCAATTCAATTTGCACTAGCCGAATACTTGGATGATCCAAAAAATTATTTGGATTTGCCTTCCTTTTACCAAAAGAAGCGAGATCTTTTTGTGGAAGGCTTGAAATCCACGCCATTTATTTTTCAAGCCAGCCAGGGAAGTTTTTTCCAGTTGGTGTCTTATTCCCATCTGAGCAAAAAATCCGATGTACATATTGCTGAGCAGATGACTCGGGAGCTTAAGGTGGCGTGTATTCCTGTTTCCGTATTTTATTCAACTAGGCAGGACCATCAAGTCCTTCGTTTTTGTTTTGCAAAAAAAGAGGAAGAGTTGGAGGAAGCTCTGCGTCGAATACAAAAAGTAGAAACAATATTTTAGGTATTTAAACTATTGAAAATCAATTAAAAGTATCTTAATAGATTAAGTAGTACTAAAAATAAAAAATCAATGAAATTTTCCTTTCTCTTACTGATTTGTCTTTCCTTTGTGGGTATCACGGTTGCTCAGGAATTGGAGTTTGCCCAATGGAAAATCAAAAGAAAAATTGAATTGACAGGAGAAGATGGATGGCTAAATTTAGTTGGGTTGATTTGGATGGAAAAAGATGCTCCCTATTTAGAAGAGGTGAATGCAAATACCCTTGGCTTTGGCAAAATTTCAGGAGCTACCACCCTAGGTAAGTTTGAATTTGTACAAGATTCTGTTTGGTTTGAACCTTCGAAATTGGCGATTCAAAAGGAAACTAACACGTCAACATCCAATAGGATACTGGTTTACCCCATTGCCTATGGCAATGGAGGAGGGGTTTACTACAAGAATTGGAAATGGACTATTATTCAGCGAGGCGGGAATTATGCACTCCGATTGCGGGACCTAAATCATCCCAATCTTCAAAATTTCACTCCTACGTCTACTTTTGATTACAATCCAGACTTCATGTTTACTGCAAAGTTGGTACCTAGATTCAACCAAACCCTTGAAATCCCCAATGTATTGGGACAACTTATCACTTGGAAGGTAATTGGTGTTCTCGAGTTTGAGCGAGAAGGACAACAATTTGAGCTTCTGGTTTTGGATGAATTGGGTAAACTTTTTGTGCTATTCTCGGATGAGACTTCTGCCATGGAAACCTATCCTACAGGTCGTTACCTCTATGTCGATTCCCCTGACGGACAGGGAATGACAACTCTTGATTTTAATTTTGCCTACAATCCTCCTTGTGCTTATACGGAGTTTGCTACCTGTCCAATACCTCCTAAATCCAATCGGCTCCCTTTCGCAGTTCCTGCAGGAGAAAAAATGCCAGAAGGGCATGAATAACGTTTGGCTATAAAAAAAAGGGGAGAACCCCTTTTTTTATTTCAATGCCTCTCGGCAAAAATCCAGGCACCGCTGAACTTCTGTAACCGCATTCGAACCGGTAGGTATTTGGTATTCGAGTTCGATGGTAGCTGGGAAGGCATACTTTTTTTTCTTCATCAATTGCAACATGTCACCGATTGGGGTGTCGCCTGTACCCCAAGCTACGTTTCCTTTGCCATTGGCGGGAGTTTTACGATCCTTGGTGTGCATGCTCAAGATTCTGGAGTGCTGCTTTTCGATTAAAGGAATCAAATCCGTGTGTCCGGCAGCAATGTAGTGCCCAGCATCTAGATTTAATCCATTTGCAGTACTTTGCGCTAGTGCAGTATCCCAAAAAGTAAAGGTTTCCTGTTCATGTCCATGGTAGCCTACGGCCATTTGCTCTTTTTCTCCCAACTTACCTAATCGCATCGTCTGCTCATCGTTGGAAGGATGCTCAAGGGTCACATGGCTAGCTCCTAGGGCTTTGGCCGCTCGCATGCCGTAAACGACTTCTAAATCCGAGTTCGTGGTTCCAAATGCATTTGGTTTGAAGGCATAGATCGATACTCCCGCATCTTTGTACATTTTTCCCACCTGTTCAAACTTCTTCATGTCCGCGTTTGCACGCCATTCAGCAACAGTTTGGCTGTAAGCAGCTGTTTGTGCCTGAAGATCGGCTAGTTCCTTTTTTTCGTCCTCATTGAGTGACTCTCCACGTCGCTGCTTCCCACCCAATTGAAAAATCCGTGAGCGATTGAAAGTAGGTTTAGGCATCCCTGCAAAGCTCTCTGCTGGATCTCCCATTAATTCGATGGAAGAAATTCCAGAATCAAGAACGTATTGGAGTGTGGCCTCTGCACTTTGGTCTTCTAAAGATCGGAATGAGTAAGTG
>Ga0181606_10004047_pt1 | contig 12268 bp, 12 predicted proteins | sample 041ome_10_FD_132994 | JGI IMG/M metagenome (GOLD analysis project Ga0181606, IMG submission 132994) | Coastal salt marsh microbial communities from the Groves Creek Marsh, Skidaway Island, Georgia - 041412US metaG (megahit assembly) | ecosystem: Environmental > Aquatic > Marine > Intertidal... | reverse complement strand
TATGGATGCCTACCAGCAAGCAGACTTTATTCTCTCCAAAGTCCAATCCCTCTATGATGAAGGCGTGCATTACGATGACATCGCGATCCTTTACAGAGCTCACTTTCATGCGATGGAATTACAAGTCGAGCTTTCAAGACGCGGTATTCCTTTCGTGATCACAAGTGGCATGAGGTTTTTCGAGCAAGCCCATGTGAAAGATCTTGTGGCTCAACTACGTTTCGTTGCCAACCCCAAAGACAACACCGCTTTCTTTCGTTTTGCCTGCCTACTTCCTAAAGTGGGGGAGAAAACAGCAGCTAAAATCATTTCGCTTGCTCAAAAGCATGCAGTAGCCAACCAGTGTACAACTATAGAGGCTTTGGATTCAACTGAGGTCCTTGCCAAAGTGCCTAAGGATGCCAAGGAGGACTGGAAAGAACTTGTAGAAACCCTTAAAAATATCGCCGTTCTCACGGCGACGGCAACCCCCGCTCAAATCGTCGAAGGTGCCGTTGCTGGATGGTACCAAGACTACCTGCGGGCCACCTATGAAAATTGGCCGAGAAGGGAAGAGGACTTGGAAAGCCTCATTGATTTTGCCTCCAAATACGAAAATATTGCAGAAATGCTTTCGCAACTTGTTCTTCTAAGTTCTGAGTCCGGAGACCGGGTGGTTCGACAAGGGGAAAGATGCCTGCGCTTATCCACGATTCACCAATCCAAAGGCCTGGAGTATCCTCATGTATTTTTGATTGGTTTGGCGGATAGTCTTTTCCCCAGTAAAAGAGCCATTGATGGAGAGAGTGATATGGAAGAGGAGAAGAGACTTTTTTATGTGGCAACAACCAGGGCAGAGAAATCATTGCATTTAGTCTTCCCTATGCTTTCCAATCAAAAAGGAACACCTGTCCGGCTTATGCAGAGCCGTTTTATTAAAGAAATTGATGATTCCCGCTACGATCTTTTGAATGTGCATTCCTCTTTTGGTCCCGGGCGAGGTTTTTCGCAGGGGTGGAACCAGCATGGATCCCGAAACACTTATGGCCGGGGGCCTCGAGGCCGTTCCTATTAAATTTCGGTCCCGCACGCTTTCTCTAAGGCGTGCCATCCAAGCAGGGCACAGTCATGCCTCTCACTAAAAAGCCGAATGGATTCGTAGACAGCCAACTCTCCCGGTAAGGCTTGATCTGTCTTTCCCTCAACATAGTCAATGACCTGGCCCACCAAAACTTTTGCATCGGCAAGGGGATGGCCATGCACATGAGAGGCCATTAAAGACCCACAGGCTGTGGCTAAGGCAGAAGCTTGCATTTGACAACTTATACCCTCAATAACTCCGTCCTGCACCAGCAATTGAATGTCACAAAGATTACCAGTCTTTTGACTGGTAAAGGAATTTTCATGAGAAAAGTGTACGAGTTTTTGGTTGTAATGAGGCCTGACAGCATGCTCCTCAACAATCTCTCGATGCAGAGGGTCTTCCTTCATTTAAAACTTGTTTTTCCACATCATTGACTCAACAGGTCGGGGACTTCTCTGGTTGTACTTAGCCGAAGATTTGGCCTGGTAATCTACTTCCACATCCCCTTCCACCCCAAAATAGATTAATTGGCCAATGGGCATTCCAGCATAAACCCGAACAGGTTGAGAAACAGAGATTTCCAGGGTCCAGTGGTTGCAGAACCCAACATCCCCCTTGCCCGCAGTTGCATGGATATCGATACCCAAACGACCTACACTGGACTTTCCCTCCAGGAAAGGAACAAACCTTCGGGTTTCTGTGTACTCCAGGGTAGAACCCAGGTAGGTTTTACCCGGGTTTAGCACAATTCCTGATGGGGAAATTTCAAAATGCTCCACCTGGTTATGTTTTTTGGCATCAATCACCTCATCCACATAGCAAGCCAGGTGGGGAGAAAGGTGAACATCATAACTATTCGTCCCCAGGCATTCACGGTCATAGGGCTCAATGACAATGTCACGGGATTCTATGGCGTCTAAAATAGATTGGTCTGAGAGGATCATTTCGGCAAAATTTCTCTTACATTTTAATTAATTAAGCCCTACCTTATTGAAATACAATTCCGGAACAAGAACAATGAAAGGTAGAACCCTGTCTTCCGAAAAAAACTCAAAAAAAACCTCCCAGTTTCCCGGGAGGTTTTTTGAAAGCTTGCTTACGCAAAAGGCCGGTATATCCCAGGGGCTGGCACAGGGTATTCTCCATTTTCTCCAGGTACCACAGGTGGTGGGGTACTGAATGTATAATCATCAATACCGGGTGCATAATCCCTCCCCTTTTCCATAAGCTCATCCGCATTTATTTCTTTGCCTGAATAACATGCTTCGCGCCCAAGAATAGCGGTAAAGGTACTCATCGCACCATAATCAGCTTCATTGTAATAATCCCCTTTGTGAAGGGTTTCGATAAGGTCTTTTTGCTCCTGGTAATGACCATCACTAGATCCCTGAATACGAATCGGGTCCCCTTTAAATGGTTCAATAAAACGAGCCACGGAACATGTACCCTTCGATCCATGGGCATACTCGGCAACATGGGACCATCCACCCTTGAGATGCCTGCCTTGGCTGTACATTTTTGTGCCATCAGGGAAAGTGTATTCCACAAATGTATGATCATAAATTTGAGATAACTTACGGTCTCCCCCCATTCGCATCTCACTTCCACCCATACCGTTTGCCTTCACTGGGTACATCCCTTTGATCCAGCAACCAACATCGAGGTTATGGATATGCTGTTCACATATTTGATCTCCTGATGCCCAGGTGAAGTGGTACCAATTATTCACCTGATACTCCATCTCGGTCATGCCGGGTGTTTTGCCACGGTGCCATATAGAGTTTCCATTCCAATAAACACGAAGGAGGTTAATATCTCCAATTACACCATCCTGCAGTTGCTTGACGCAACTTGTGAACCGTGTCTCATGTCGTCTTTGCAGACCAACGCCAACGGAAAGACCTTTTTCCTTGGCTACTTTGGCCGCTTCTAAAACACGCCTCACTCCGATCACATCACTGGCTACAGGCTTTTCCATAAAAACCTTTTTTCCCTGATTTACCGCATACTCAAACTGCTGAGGCTTGAAGCCTGGAGGTGTTGCAATGACCACCATATCCACATCCTCATTAATCGCCTGCTTGTAGCCATCGAGACCACCAAAGATTCTACCTTCAACATCAACCCGGTCTTCTCCATATTTCTTTTTAAAAGCTTCCACTTTTCTGGCAGCTTTTTCAGGGAATGCTTCGGCAACCGCTACAAGCTTAGTATTGCAGCGAATTCCTTTTTCCTTTTCCAAATCTTTGGGTGCATCTAATATTTGACCTATCGCACCTGTACCGCGTCCACCCAGGCCTATGGCTGCAACCCGGATGGTATCGCTTTGCAGATTTTCCCCTTTGGCTACATAGGGAAAACTTGCCGCCACTCCGGCAAGGGCGCTGGACCCGATAAACTTTCGTCGTGATACTTGTTCAATTTCTTTCATATTTTTTTAAGGTTAAGAGATGGCATGGTTAAATTTTATTGGTACGGGGTAAGCTTTTAGCGGAACCTTTCAAGTCACCTAAAGCCCATTGTATCCCATCGAGAAAATGTTGCAAAAGAAACGGCGTCCACCATGTGGCTTTGTTGTGACCAAAATTGGAATAAAAAATTCGGCCTTTCCCGTAAGACTTAACCCAGGAGACGGGATAATCGTTGGTGGGGGAATTCCCTTTCTTGCCCGACTTGATTGCATCCAAACCGATCAACACCCGCAATTTCGATCGATTGTAGTCCTTGTACTGATAAATCTCATCCGAAAAAGAAAATTCTTTGCTCGTAAAGGCTTGATTCACCGCGTGCTCAGGGTCTTCCACAATAAAAGGCCATTTCCCACCTGCATTCCAGGGATGACCCGCAAAGCAACCACCGATCATTTCTGTGTACTCTTTCCACTGCGGGGTTCCGCCATCAGAGGCGGCATGAAAACCCACAAAGGCTTTACCCTGTTTGATAAAATTAAGAATGGCCTGTCGTTGTTCACTTTCAGTAAATGCTTTTTGCACACGGGTACAGTTATTAAAAATAAGCAAATCGTAGGGAGACAAACCTTCGGGGGTAAACTTTTCGGTAGTGACTGTAAAATCTGCGGAAAAAATATTGGTTTTTTCCGCCATAATCTTCAATGCCTTTACCCCGGTGGGGATGGACTTGTGCTTAAACCCACTCGAATTGGAATAAACCAATGCCTTGAATTTCTTAGAGGGCACCGTCTGTAATTCCTCTGGCATAGCCTGGCGAATTTTCCGCTCTTCATCGACTGCCATAAGGGATGCGGAAAATACCGACAAACAGGAAAAGCATAATATTATCAGGGAAATCTTCATAAAGGTACGACTCCAACAAGGAAGGGGTTTCAAGGCAAGAAATATGTATTCCTCTATAAAAAATTATTTGCCGAGCCCCCCCGAGGAATCATTTGCATTCCGGGCATACACCGAAAGCCTCCATCACATGACTCAGTTCAACAAAACCAAAATGAGCAGCAATTTCATTTAATTCCTTTTCCATGCAAATATCAATCCGTTCAGTCTTCCCGCAACCTCTGCAGGTAAGATGATGATGGTGACCCTGGCCATGACCCAGGCAATAAACCTTTGTACCATTCTCACGTACCCCTAGTTCTACAATCTTAGCCTTCTCAAACTGGTCTAGGCATCGATAGGCAGTAACCAAGTCACAGGCTTCCCCCTCAAGAGCTGCATGGGCCTCTTCTGCTGACATCGGAACCTCGGCCTCGGCCAAAACTCTCAAAATTGATTTTCGCTGATCGGTAATTCGTAATCCTTGTTCGCGCAGATGTGTAATTGCTTCATCAATTAATGGAGTCATCCGAAAAGTAAGGCTCAAGCACCCCTTTTGATCAACCTATAAAATAGTCGATTAATAATTCCCCTCTCCATGGGCACTTTAAAACAAAACAAAAAAAGAAATTGCTTATTTCTTCCAAAAGTAACCAGCTTAATCTAAAGGTTCAAATTTGCCACAAGTACAATTTCTGACTAACAAATTTTTACTCATGGATATTATTGAAAAGAACCAAAAAAGGATGGTGGAACTTGCAAAAGAGAATCCCAAACTTGCCAAGCAAACTGAAAACCTTGACTGGAATGAATTAAGGAAAGCCCTGGATCAATGCCTTTCCCCCTCTGGGGAGACAAGTATACCGCTTGAATACGGACCAGCTTCTTACCTGCCGATCTCACCGGAAAGCCCGGATCAAAAAGCACAATACGAGAAAGCATTCAAGCACGGTGAACAGCTTATTAGGGATGGTAAGACCGCCACCTTTACAGTCGCTGGAGGGCAAGGCACCAGGCTTGGATATGATGGGCCCAAAGGAACCCTGCCGGTGAGCCCCATCAAAAAGAAACCCCTCTTCCAACTATTCGCCGAGCAAATACTTGGAATGTCTGAAAAGTATGGGGTAACCATCCCATGGTATATTATGGGCAGCCCTTTAAACTTAGAGGCAACCCATGCACATTTTGAAGAAAACAACTATTATGGTCTGGGCAAAGAAAACATTAAGTTCTTTGCCCAGGGTGTGATGCCTGCCACAGATTTCAATGGGAACCTTCTGCGTACATCTGAAGACAGTCTCGCCTTTTCGCCAAACGGACATGGAGGTTCCCTTAAAGCCTTGATTGATTCAGGTTCGATTGCGGACATGGCAGATAAAGGAATCGAGCATATTTCCTATTTTCAGGTCGATAATCCATTGGTTAGCGCGATCAACCCTCTATTCATTGGATTGCATGATCTACATAAATCCGACATGTCCAGCCGTTCTCTCACCAAGACAGGGCCCTTTGAAAAACTGGGGAACTTTGTTGCGATAGGTGAACGGGTTACGATCATAGAATATTCCGACCTTCCCGAGGAAAAGGCGCTGGAAAAAGAAACATGTGGGCGGATCAAATACAGAGCGGGAAGCCCGGCAATCCATATCTTACGACGGGATTTCATCGAGCAGTTTGCCAGTGGCAAAATTAATCTGCCCTATCACCGGGCGGAGAAGAAAGTACCTTTTATAACGGATAACGGTGATCTGGTTAATCCTGAAAAGCCCAATGCCATCAAATTTGAAACTTTTGTTTTTGATGCCCTGCCTTTTGCTAAAAATCCTTTAATTCTCGAAGCAGAAAGGCTTGAAGAGTTCTCCCCTGTCAAGAATATGACAGGGACTGATTCCCTCGAAAGCTCACAAGCTGACCAGACCCGGAGAGCTCACAAATGGCTTTCTCAGGCAGGATATAAAACGAAGGATTCCTCTATCGTTGAGATTTGCTCTTTTTCATACCCAAGCGCCCGTGATCTTTTAGAAGCAGATCTCAGCGATCATGATTTAAACGCGAATAAAATCTACATTAACAAATAACCAGTAAATGAGCGGCTAGAGAAGCTACTTCATTATGCTCACTAAGGTGAGATTAAAAATTTGCCAGAAGCTCGGAGAACGCTTGAGGAATCTCATGAAAACAAAAGCCCGGGGCAATTGAAACCTTATGGCCATACTTTAAAAGTAGTGAATGCCATGTTCCTTACGCGACTCGCATCGTTTAGCAAATGGCAGAACCCCAAAACCTAGGCTGAGCGGACACAAAAAGAAAGCGATGATCTGTCAGCTTTTTTTTCGCTTTAAGCAAAATGTAAAAAGCAGGACAGCTGTAAAAATGAGCCCCAGTACAGGAGTTTCAATTCCACATACAAATTGATCTCTCCATATAATTTGTGTCTGAGTTCCAAGCTCTGGCATTCCTTCGACCAAGGGGATTTCTTTTTTTTCGCCGACACTTGTTTTCCATAAAGAAAGGCGGACACCATCCTGAACCCAAACCCAGAAACATAGAATACCTGGTATCAATGAAAATACCACTTTTCTTGCCATATGTGAAAGATTCAAACCAAGTTGTTTTTTCCCTCACTGGAAACTTCTTTTTTTCCTACCTGCACCTGTTTATTTTTTTTGGGCAGAATAGAAATTCTGAATATTCCAGCTGACAAAAGGCAGCTGCAAAGCAAAATCATGAAAGGTTCTTCCCAGTGCTTTCTTGAGGAAAGCAAACTTATTACATAATCCAAATTATCCCCGGCAACATAGCTGTAAGAACCAGGTTCGGTAAGATAAAAAGCTGCCAGCAGAAAAATGGCTGCGTTTATTAAAAAGATTCCTTGGATTACTCTTTTATATTTAACCTCGTCCATTGTTAGTCATCACTGAATGAAAAGCTGGTCCGAATGTAAAACAAAATGCAAAGGTATATTCTTCTCTTAATTTGAATCAGGGCTTGGTCAGACCTGATTCTCTTTGATCCACAAATTCATCCAATACTTTTTGATCATGATTGATTGCCCGGTAGGTGCGGACATCGTTTTCGATCACCACTTCGATCACATGCATGGTGGGGGAAGCCTCTTCCACATACCATAAGCCCGAGGCATCCATCGGACGGGTCCTTACCCCCCAGGCACCGTCTCCGATATAGAGGGTCCCGGAATCGTTGACTTTGCCTCCCTTGATCAGTTTCGACCGCTTGTATATATGGTGATCATTCTCGAAAGCGGCATCCAGGCCATATTGATCAAACAAGGGTGTCCAGTGCTGGCGGATCAACTTGCTTAGGTCGTTGCCCAGCCCCCCCTTGACAATCCCGTAGGCGGGAAAGTGGTAGAGGGCAAAGAGATGCTTTTTGCCCTGCCTCGCGGAAAGAGATTGCTTCAGAAAATCGACCTGCTCCTCCACTGGGCAAGTGTGGTTGCTGTTAAGTACAATGACAGAAAGGTCCTCATACAGGTCCACACAGTAGGTTGGGTTATTTTCCTCAGGGAAGGGAAAGAGGTTAAAAAAGAGCGGCGCTTTTTCTGGGATTTGCCCATACCCGCCGATGACCTCGTGGTTGCCGATGGCGACGACGAAGGGAATGGACAATCCGTCTGCTCGGCGGGCATGGTCAGCATAGATTTCAATCCAATCGAGCCAGCGTTTCCAGTCCTGTCCATTGGCGTAGGCCAGGTCTCCACCGAGCAAAGCGAAATCGGGTGAGAGGGAAGCCATCGCCTCAACTCCATCCTTATGCCACTCGGGCTTGTGCATCATGTCTCCACCCGTGACAAAGGAAATGCGTTCCGGACGTTTGGCCGGCAGGGTGCGTGCCTTAAATTCCTTCTTTCCCAGCTTTACACAATACACCGTGTCAGGTTGTAAGCCTTTGAGTTCAACCTGGCACACCTCCACATCGGCATCCTTGAGCGAAGGCAGGGAGAACCGCCCATTCTTTACATCGAGGGCAAGCCCCCAAAAAGAAACGGTTTTTTCGTAGAAGGATTTCCTTCGAATCACCGCATTTCGGTTGATCTGCCCCCCCTGCTTTCCCCACTTAAAATCAGTCGGTTCATCCTCTTCCACCAACCAAATGACATTGAGAGTGGTGGATGGGGAATCCGTCCAGGTAAACAGGGCCTCCTCAATACCCCGGCGGGCCTGAGAAAAATGAATAAGGAGGAGAGAAAAGAGGAAAATAACCAAGATGGGCTTCATAGGCATGTGGGGTTTAATGGTTATCTCCATTTATGGCAAAAGCGGAAAACCGGCAGGCATAACCAATTGAATTTTGGTTTTTTCGATCGGTGGTTCGCAGGGTCAGGGTATGTTCTCCGGCGGGCAATTTCTTCTCGAGCATATAGATCCATGGAATATGGAGGTTGCGGCTCCACTTGGTAAACTGGTCGAGTGATTTCCACTCTCCCCCTTCCACCTGCCACTCGATGATGCCGACATCAGGACCAGCCACCATAGGTAACCCAATTGCGGTACCGGTAAAGGTAACCGACAACTCCGCACCCGGCTCCAAGGCCTCGAGGTAATCAAGCCCGCGGTCATGCTTGCGTACACTCCCCTTTCCAGAGCCCTGCCAGTTTTTCTCCAGTTTCCATCCACTTTTGATTTGGGCGAGGGATAGTGGATATAATCCCGCTTGGTCATAGGAATAGGTGTCGTATCGCCGACCGGTTTTGTGGGGCGCCAACTGCCCGGTAACCGGACCAGCCCATGCCCGGTCGAATAAACGATCAATCATCCCAGCATAGGCTTGGTGCCCGGAAGGTTTTGGATGGCAGCCGCCAAATGTTTGCCTGGAAATTTCTCCGCTCTCAAACCAGGCCGTTACCTGGCGTGCCTGATCAATCGCATTAATGCTGTGCTGCAGGGCAATCCGGTCGAGGGTGGCAATTTGCCAGGGCATTCTGCCCTCACCATACGATTCAACATAGGGCATATCATACAGATACTGGGCGATAATATCGACATGAGGGTTATGCCTCCGAGCCTGTAGAATGATTCCCTCCACAGCCTTGGTAATATCCTCACGGGTGCGCCCGTTGTGCAGTTCATTGACCGCGGATTCGATGAAAAGCAGATCGACCTTTCCTTTGAATAACACATCGCGGTGCAAACGGTAAGCACCATAGGTGGAATCGGTTGAACCGATCCCAGCATAAATAAATTTGAACTCAGTATCCGGAAAACGTTTCTTCAGGGAATCAGATGCATGGAGACGCCAACCCGCAGCCTCGGTGATGGATCCTCCCAGAAAGGCCACCCTCCCCTCTCTAGTTTTTTCAAATACATGCTGGGAATTTTTCAGCCCGCTGCGTAAATAGATGGGAACTGGGTTCGACGGATCGTAGTGCTTACGGATGAAGTGGTACCCGACCTCCGGGTTCTTCACATCGAAATGATGCCCATTGGCACGATCCCCTTTTTCGATGGAAATGACATAGAAAATAGGATGCCCCAGCTTTTCCAGACGCTCCTTGAGTACATAGGTATTTTCCTTGGGTGGAACAATGGCATCATCCTCGGTCACGATGTGCATGATAGGGATACGGGCATCGACAATCGGTTGCAGGTTATCAATCGGGTTGTCCGCATAAGCCAAGGCATCCTCTTCGTTTTCAAACCCATACTCCTGGAGTAATCGTTTCCACTCCCCCTGTGCCCCCTTGCCCTGCCCTTTGCCCCCTGGCCAACTCTTAAAATCGCAGACGGGAGTATCGTTGTAGATACAGGCCACGGTATTGGGGTAGTTTTTGGCCCACCGGTAGACATATAGCCCTCCCCGGCTTACTCCTTCCAGAGCCATTTTGGCGTTAAACCCATGTTTGTCGGTCAGCAGGTCGTAAAACTCTTTCCAAATTGCTAAAGCCTTTGGGCTACCCAGTTTTGAACCGGTATTGATGTAGGCAATATGATACCCATCAGCAAGGAGCATTTCATCAATCTCTGTATGATATGTGGGGAAACGGGCCCGCCAAACCCAGGGCTTTCCTTCGACTATTGTCTTCGGTTCGACCACGAAGGCGGCATGCTCACCAACTTTAAACTCGGTCTTGGCGTACCCCTTCCATTTGCTTTTCTTTCCCTCAAACTCTGCGTACGAGGAGACTCCAGCATAGAATAACAATGAAATATAAACCCATTTTATTTTTCTGAATGTATTAAATAACATAGCATCCTTTCTTACTTCCTGTCCCAACATCACACGAGGGAAAAGCAAAAGTCTTGAATTTTTTTATGCAGGGAGAACAAACAAAAACGCACCTACCATCAGGTAAGTGCGTTTTAAAATTTCCAACCAAAGTCGGAGAAAAAAGAGTAAGTTACTCGATATTTGCTCCAACAACCGATGCCATTTGCATCATGTTGATGGTTTCACCTTCTTTTAAATTTCTTAAATCTGTAACTTTACCTGATTTACTGGTGGTGTGAGTATTTTTAAAAACGGTTAAAAGCTTTGCATCGGCTACAATAAACTTACCAGCGTTTTCAGGTTTTCCGTTTTCGGTCTTGGTTTGAAGCTTATTGGATTTAATGTATTCCCAAAGTTTTTGGGTAATTTCTGTACGTGGAAGCTCGGTTTCTCCTAAAAAAGAAGCTAAATCACTTTTAAGTTTAACGGGCTTGCTGAGTCCTTTGGGTTCTGCCATTTCGATATCCTATATTTTTTGAGTTGTTGTAAATATATTTTACTCAGAGTGAGTAAGGTATGCATTTTGATTTAATGCCTACCAAAGACAACCTAATTTAAGGGAATGTGAACAAGTCTTTAATGAATTGCTTTTACCCCATTCACCTAAAATAGTTGTACCTCTCTGTCCTTCATGGGATGACCCCAATGAAAGCTTTTAAAACACTGAATTTCAACCTGGTTAGTTTAAAGTGACGATCCTTGCATTCCGAAAACAAACTGGCTGCCCATGATACTGCAAACCAAAATGGCCCTCTCTTGGAAGGTCTTTAAGAGCGGTTTTAAATTTATTTTTCGAGCCATCCGGGTTTTTTTTAGGCGTTTTCCATTGACTAATATCCACATTATTAACTTCCACCCCGTTCAGGTTCACCCGAATCGAAGGACCTTTACAGGTGAGTACCATTTTATTCCACTCCCCATCCGGCTTTCCTGCCGCCTTGGATGGCTCTTTCGCATCATAAAGTGATCCGACAACATGCTTTCCACTGTATAAACCAGGGGAAGCGATCTGTATTTCGAATCCGCCTTGTACTGGGTTCTTCGGGTTGGTTCGGAAGAATAAGCCACTGTTTGCCTTCGCCGAGGTTTTATACTCCAAGGAAACCTGAAAGTCTCCAAAGCTTTCCTTAGACCAAATGATTCCACCAGGTGTTTTCGAGGGCGTAAGGATTCCATCTTCCAAGACCCAATGCTTATTTAATTGAATCGCCTCACGGGTCAAAAGGTCCACTTTTGTGGAGGCGTACCCGGAGTTAACGGGTGCAAAAACTGAAAAAAAGAAGCCGAAGAAGGCAGTAATTGGAAACATCTGCGAATTAAATCTCATATACTTCAGTAAATGAGACGCTGACGAAGCTGTCTAGCTGAATTTAAAAGAATTACCCTAAAAACTTCTCAGCAACAATTGAGGGCGATCCGTGGTGATCGAGTGAACCCCACGCTGAACCAATTCCTTCGCCATATCGGGGTCATTCACTGTCCATGTATGCCACTCATACCCTGCATCGAGCACCGCCTGCGAAAATTCATCAGGAATGGAAAAGTGAGAATCCAACCCATCGGCACCCGTACTTTTGAGAGTATCCATAATGGTTTTAAGGTCCGGAGTAAGCACGCCTTTTTTCTTACGAAAAGAGCACAACCAGTAGGCTTTGTGCTTCGGTTTCACTTTTTTGAATTTGCGGAT
>Ga0181606_10004046_pt1 | contig 12269 bp, 26 predicted proteins | sample 041ome_10_FD_132994 | JGI IMG/M metagenome (GOLD analysis project Ga0181606, IMG submission 132994) | Coastal salt marsh microbial communities from the Groves Creek Marsh, Skidaway Island, Georgia - 041412US metaG (megahit assembly) | ecosystem: Environmental > Aquatic > Marine > Intertidal... | reverse complement strand
CATTACAGCGCCAATCCTTTGTTTGCTCCCCAGGCGTACAAAAACTCAATAAATTCGCTGCTTTCCGTTGTTGTGAATTTGTGGCTTTGCAGGCCAAGCTGGACAACGCGCTCCCCATCTAGGCTTGGGCAGACTTTGCCGATCTTCCTGTCTGTGTCATGCGCCCACTGATCTACCAGCAATCTTTTCCAGTCATCGGGCGTCCAAGTGCTGCCTGCTGCCTCCATTTGCTTGCTGATTTTGCCGATCAAACTGTGAAACATTGCGTTCTGTTCAGTGCTGCGCCTGCTTTGCTTGATCTCAATCGTCATTTTGTGGCCTGCCATCAGCATTGATTTCAGCGTAGGCCAAATCACGGTCATCATTTCCCGGTGGGCTTGGACAGGTTCCCATACTGCTATTTTCATTGTTTAATCTCCACAAAAGCAGGCAATTGATTCGTCATTTGGATTAAAGAAATCGGTTTGATCTTTACTAAATTGCAGCATTGATGCATAACTAGGGCGATCTGAACGAAACACCGCACCGCTTGGCTTGGACGCCAACGCCAACGCCAACGCCTCCATTTTTGCCCACCATATAGCACGTTCTGGCTTTTCTGCAATTAGGGATAACACTTGCGAGCCGCCTTTGAGAAAACACAGGTCACAGTTGCCGTGCATAGTCACGCCGTTGTTGTTTGGTAGGCCCAAGTCAAATGGCTGGCTGCGCCAAAATGCGCCTACATCCTCCTTTGTAATGCCTGCTGTCACCAATGGAATGCGTGACTTGTCTTCAATCTTTGCGGCTCGGCGCTGTTCGTCTGCCCTCATGCCAATCATGCTCATGTTTTCAGCTTCAGTCTTAGTGTCAGCCATGCCCAAAGACAACAAGTAACGTCCAATTGGGCGAATCTTCAGTTCGCTGGTGCAAAACCGAGTCACTGGGTTGGGCAAATAGTTGCGCTTGCGAATGAGTGCCTCAAACGGTTCACCGTTGCGGCTGGCAGTCTCAAAATTAACAATGGTGTAATCCACCTCGGCATATTCCAGCCAAGTGATGGGCACATTCCACTGTTCTGAGCAGTCTTGTACGAATCTCAAGGTTGCCTCATCTTCCTTGCCAGTGTTGGCAAAGCAAACAACGGCTTGGCATGGAAGTTGCCCCCCCCCCGCTTTGTAAAACACGCCAAAGCATATAGGCGCTTGTCCTGCCACCACTAAATGAAATGCAGGTTGGACTGTCAATTTTAAATGGGTTTGACATTCTTTTCTACCTGCGGTTTTCTAGAAATGCTTTGAAATGCTGGTTGTTGCGGCTCTTTATACCCACAACTTGAACCGTGTTTATTTGCTTCGTGCAATCCGGAATATGCCCAATTACAAAGCGTACAAACATAATATGGTGAATTACCAAGCGCATCTAGTTTACGTTCAATCATTCTGTTTCCTTTATTAAAATATCTACACCAGCATTTATTGCGTAGCGTTTTGTTGATTGAATACTGATCACTTGCACATCGTCATCGTAGACAATTTCATTCATGCCATCCATCATGGCTTTTATGATGTTGTCCAAGTCTGGTTTCTTACATGGCTTCTCTAAGCCACTTAAACAGGCCTCAGTGCGCTTTTTAGAATAGGACTGTGGCACTGGTAGCCTAACGTAAATAAAAGCCTCTAGCGCCGTTTTTAGCGGTTCACTGCTGCCCATTGCTTGCAAAGCGTAAAACCTGATCTGATCTTCGTAGCTTGCGGTGGCTGCATCGGTGTAGGTTTTAACAAAATTACCTCGCCTAGCAAACCGTGGCCTGCCTTTACCTCGGGGTTGGCCTGGCACTTCAAAACAGATTTGCATCATTTCATTGCCTTAATTTTGGTGTGAATCATTGCTGTGATGCCGGGAAAATCCTGTTCCAGTGCGACAAACCGTGCCACCAGGTAATCCCGTCTGCCCTGTTTCTGCGCCTGGTTGCCACCAGCCAACGCCAGTTCCGCATACGTCTGCGTCAATGTCTCCAACCAGTTCAAGTGCTTGGGTAATGTCGGCGTAGGTGTGATTGTGTCCATCTCGCACTTCGTCCAGCAGTTTTACTGCCTGAAAATAATTCACCACGGTTCCTTGTTGTACCAGGTGCTAACTGGCGGCACGCCTGGGCTGTCTTTGTCTGCCAGGTATTGCTGGTAAGTTTTGGTGTTGCCAAACTTAGGTTGTTGCCATTGGTGATGTGAGCATTTCGGTAGCTGCCCGTCAATGCGAACACTCCAGCGGCTATTGCAACCGTCTACGCTGCAAAGCAGATCAGATTTGCCCTCAGGGATTTCCTCTTTTTTAAAGTTAGTGAGTGCCATGATATTTTCCTTCCACTATTTTTGCAAAATTGCTGGGTTTAAGAATCCACTCCAAATCGGCGGTAAAGGCTCGCCCGTCTTTGTTGTTTACCTTGCCAACCAAAAACTTGGATTTGTTGATGTGCCCAAAAAAATCATCAAACCACTCCAAGACTGCGCTGACGGTTGCTGGCTTGTCTTTGCCCAGTTCTGTTGCCACTTCTCGCCAGCGTTGTCGCAGGTATCCCTGTCTCGCAGCGTTCCAAACTTCCACTCGGCGCAATGTTGGTAGCTGCTGATGGTACAGATCAATGACTCCCTGATGATTGCAATCTGGAATTTTTACCTCAAGGCCACCGGCTGGTGGGCATATATCTGTTTTTGTTGATGATGAAGATAAAGGTGAAGGTGAAGGTGAAGGTGATGTGCTATGCGCCAAGGATGCTTCAAGCATAGTCGGAGCATCTTTTTTACCGTATCTCGCATCAGCACCAGCCTTGCCACGCCTTGAGTTCACTTCTTTGTTGTGGTTTGCCTTTGCCAGTTCTTGCTCAACTCGGCTGTGCAACCATTGCCCTGACTGTTGCTGGAAGTATCCTTGGAGCATAGTCCGAGCATTGCTCCAACCATCAGGCGATAACTTTGTGATCTGCGCTAACACGCCATCGTTGTCTGGTGGTGGCCCGTTTTTCCAGTAATCCATCAGCAGCAGCAGGTAAGCACCATGCTGTTCAGTTGTTAGCCGGGAAGTTGCGCTGAGATAATCCGCTACATACAGCGGCATCCAAATGTCGACTTTTGCAGTCATAGGGTAACCTTACATCGTTGGTCGCCATCACTAAAAAAGAACATCGGCAGGGCGGTGATGAGTCGCCTTTTCGTCCGCTAAAACTAGCCGTGTCCAACATTATAACTTTCCAAACCACTCGGGCCTGCTTGCCTGTAGCTGTTCCAGCCGTCTGTTCGGCATCTTGCGCCACTGCGCTACAGCAGGAGGTGTCACACCGAGCAGACGGGCCAGGGCTGACTTGCTGCCTGCTTTCTCAATAGCCGTTGCCAAGGTTGCATCGTGCGCTTTTTTCAGTTGTTCAAGGGTTTGCATCCGCTCATTTTATAGCATTTCCTTAACATTCTAAATATAGAAAAGTTTGGTTTTTTGCGTTCTAAATAACATTTCTATATAAAAATATCTTGAAAAAAGGCTTGTGACGTTAAGAAAACGCTTATAATTACATCAATCCCCAGCAATTTCGCAAAGGGTCTTTTTAGGAAAATTTATGAAATACAAACTCAATGTTTCCCGTGACGTAGACACTGACGATGGCGTTTACATCTTGAATCTGCCTGATGGGTTTCGCCTTGATGAACAGGACTTGTGCCACACGATGGGGTTTGACTCAATGAAAGAATTGAGGCACTACGCCAGAGACAGCGTAATTCCATGCAATTGCGATGGGTGTGTTCGTTCAGCCTAAACCAAACGGGGCTTCGGCCCCAGAAAGAACATCATGAACAAAACTCCCGTTTGGACAACTGGCTACAAGCCAACCAAGGAAGACCTCAAGGGTCTGTGCAACCACCGCTTTGAGACTGCTGGCGGTTTGGTGCTGGACTGCTACTTGGCGTTTGAAAAAAAAGAACGCGCCACCTTTGATGACCCTGGTTGCGCTGCTGCCGTTGAGTTGATTTGGGCCTTGGTGGAAGGCGTGGATATCAGCGAGGTGCTGGGCGACTGGGTTGAAACGATTGAGGAAGAGGCACTGAGCGATCTGGAAGACCAGATTGAAGACGCTGCACTTGATCGGGGTGAAGCATGAACTGGCTGGCGGCTGGGCTGGTGGCCTTGGTAATGTCAGCAGCTTACTTGCTGGATGGCCCATCTGAGCATGAGGCGCAGGTAGATACGGTAGAGGAAAAAATCCAGCGAATGTGTGGTGAAAATGCAGGCTGGAAAATGCTAGACGATAAATCAATACAGTGCTTTACCCACCGGGGGCACAAAACCAAAAAGGTGACGCTATGAAAATTGACGCAACAATTGAAGAAATTAACAAGATTGCAAACAGAGCATATGCTGGGGCTAACCCTGCTGACAGGCTGGCATTTGAGAATGGAATGTTGATAAGTGCATTGCGAGAAATGTCCTGTTTGCTAGACAACGCTACTGATCGTTGCAAACAGTTGGAAATTGAAATTATGCATAAGGACAACACATGACAAGCATATTGATTCACAGGGTTAAAACCCTAACAATAAAAAAGCCATCCAGTTTAGACGGCACCGTTGCAGTGTTTTGGACACGCAAAATATTTGTGACTGACATAGACGGCCATAAAACAGAGATTACTTTGTTTGCTGAAAACGAAGAATCCTTAGAAATAAAGGAATTAACATGAACAATTTACAAGATTTAAGAAAACCATTTCCCGATCATCAAATTAGCTATTTACCAAAGCCTGTAAAAAAAGAAGATCAAGACAAAGGACGATGCGAAAAAGGCAGCAAATACAGCGCAGACGGGCATTATTGCGGCGGCTGGCATAGCAAATCAGTGCATTTGGCTTACGTGGGCCATGCGGCTTTGACTGATCGCTTGCTGGACGTTGACCCTGGCTGGACATGGGAGCCGCTGGCAATGAGTCCTCACGGCTTGCCTGTGATGGACGATCTGGGCGGTATGTGGATACGGTTAACAGTATGCGGTGTAACCAGACTTGGCTACGGGCACGCTGGCAATAAGCAAGGCGGTGACGCTATCAAAGAAATAATTGGTGATGCTTTGCGAAATGCTGCAATGCGGTTTGGTGCTGCACTGGAGTTGTGGCACAAGGGCGATTTGCATCTGGATGCGGTAGATGATAGCAATACAGTAGATATTACTGATCATTTGCTGGCAATTGAAGGCAGCGGCAGCAGTGAACAATTAGCAACGCTTTACAAAGATGCGTTGGCTGCTTGCCAAGGAAACCAGGTGCTGCAAACCAAAGTTATTGCGGCTAAAAAAGCCAGAATCGACAAAGCTAAACAGGAACAAAAAAATGCATGAACAAGGCACAGACGAATGGTTTGCCGCCAGATGTGGCAAAGTGACGGCAAGCAGGGCGGCAGATGTAATGACTAAAAAAGGCAGCGCAGCCAGGGCTAATCTATCTGCTCAGTTGGTGCTGGAGCGCATAACCAACACCAAAAGCGAATCTTTTAGCAGCGCAGCAATGCAATGGGGCGTAGATCAAGAACCATTTGCTCGAGCAGCGTATGAGGCCTACAGCGGCGTTTGGGTTGACACTGTAGGCTTTGTACAACATCCCACAATTGAACGTGCTGGGGCTAGTCCTGACGGCTTGGTGGGGCACGATGGGCTTGTTGAGATTAAGTGTCCCAACACTTCCACCATGATTGACACGCTGTTGACGGGCAAAGTGCCGAGTCACTACGTTACGCAGATGCAGATGCAAATGGCCTGTACGGGACGGGCCTGGTGCGACTATGCCGTGTTTGATTCTCGGATGCCTGTCAAAGCGCAGTTGTTTGTCAAGCGGGTGCAGCGTGATCAAAAATACATTGATGATTTGAACAAAGAAATCATTGCGTTTTTGGCCGAGGTAGAAATCAGTTATCAATTTTTAATCAATTTCATTGAAAGCAAATAATGTCAATCGTAAAAGAACTCAGCACAATTGTTGGCACATATACAAATGCCAAAGGCGAGAAAAAAAATCGTTATCAAAGGGTTGGCAGCATTATCCAGACTCAGCGAGGCGAGATGGTAAAAATTGACGTTATTCCGTTAAAAGAAGGCGGCTGGGATGGCTGGGCATTTATCAATGATCCAAAGCCAAAAGAATATCAAGGCTTGCCCAAAGACGAAGACGATTTATCATTTTGAGGTGCAACATGGATGATGATGACGACTATGAATTAGCCAATCTTATGCACTTGATTGCTAAGGTAATTCTTGTGCTGTTTGCCGTGACAGGCATTGCTGGCCTTGCGGGTTACTTGTGGGGGATGCTATGACTAACTGGCCTTTTCCTACTCAATTGCCGCCAGCAAAGCCTAGCAAACCAATTCCAATAAACCCAGAAAATTATGAGGACGCACCGTGGTAATTTCAGAAAAGATTAGGGACGCTTTGGCCCAGGCGCCAGACGGCATGACGGCTTTGGAACTTGCACTTGCGTTGAAGTTAACACCAACGGGCGTAAGTCGCAGCCTTGCGCTGATGCCTGACGTGTATATTGATCGCTGGGTTAGTGGCGCTACTAAGTATGCTGCCGTGCATTGCTTGGCGTTTGTGCCTGACGATTGCCCATATCCGACTAAACAAAAAGCCGAGTTCCAGCCTTGTCGATGATGAGCGCCTGACGCCGGGGCTTGTCAGCAATGCTGATGTGCGTCCAGCCACCACCAGCCACCGGGTCTGAGAATTCTCTGATGATTTGATCAAACGGCAGGTTGGCTGCAATGATCGTCTTCACCACGGCATCAGGAATCATCCCAGGCACCTTAAAGTCACAAGCTAACCCTAGCCTATGCTGTGAGGTATCTTTGCTGCCTACTGCGTCATTTACGGCCTTGCTGCGGAAGGCGCTGGAAATCATTATTGGCTTGCCGCCTAGCGTGGTTTTGACTGTCTCCAAAAACTCTGCCAGGCGCTGAAGGTTTGCCAGTTCGCCAGCGTTTGGTGTGTTGTCTAAGCTGCGGTGATCGGTGTGCGTAAGCTCTGCAAGCGTGAAATGCGGTGTCACTTTGCAGCTACGCCTTGGGTTTTCTCAAACGTCCGCAACCCGCCTAGGCCCAACATACCCATCATTAACTGCCAGAGATTGTCATCAAGGCCGGGGAAGGCCAGAGCAGGCATAAAGGCAACCATCATGGGACGCGCCAAGTACTGATAGCCCATTGCTAAAGCGCAAACCCAGCCAATCGCTGGACGCCAGCCGCTGACAAACACGCTTGGATTGCTGGCCTCTGCTTTGTTAATCTCGGTTTGGGCAGTCATTGCCGCTAATTCGCCTGATTGTTGCAGCTTCAGCAGTTCCAACCGTGCCGCATCTTGGGCAGCAGGATCAGGAATAAGTTTGTCAATCAGCTTGCCGCCAATGCCAAGAATTGCGTCTAGTCCAATCATTTTGATTCCTCATCATCATGTGATAGTTTGACACCAGCCAACAAACCAATAAAGCCACCAACAATTGTCTGAAAAGCTGGGCTGATCAGTTTAAAAATCTCGCTGTTGTCTACTTTTTCATCAAACAGGCCAATCATCAACACCGCAACCATGCCAACAACAACAACGCATAGCGTTAGGCTCACCATTAACGTCACAGCAAAAGTGAGTTTGGCTTTCATTTGTCTTTTCTGTTAAATATCTCAAACAACGATTTAACTTTTTCTTCCAACACAGCGATTTTGATGTCCATCTTAGCAAGCACAATGATCAGCGTAATCAGCGCCAGCAACATGGGCCAACCCTTTGCCAGCGCATCAAAGAATTCCATTACCGCAACGTCATTGACGCCCACACTACGCCGCCCATAGCCATTATCATCACGCCTGCAACTCGCATCAATACGCTTTCAATGCGTTTTAACCGGGCATTAATTTGTGCGTATCGCTCTGCACAAACAGCTTCGTGGCTGTTGAGCCTGGCTTCGGTTTCTGTCATGTTTCCACCCATGTAATAGTTGATTCATCCCAGCGGTACATTTTGCCGTCAGTGGGGTATGCAACGGGCGCAATCCATTGGCAAGATTCTTCATTCAATATCCAGCTTGCAAATGGCTTTGGCGGGATAAAGGCATCTCGGGTTGCATCATAAGTAAATCCTGCGCCAGCGTAGTTTTTACGAATGGTTGCGTTGTAGCTGGTTTGTTTCCAGTTGGTGTAACCGCCACTCCAATCAATTAAAAACGCTACTCCTTTTGCTTCGCTTTCAACGCCGTTGTCTAGCAATTCGTTGTTGTGTACGCAATGCACTTCCAGCACTGTGTTTGTGTCATCAAGTTTTGCAAAATGTGCCATGTTAATTCTCAAAAAGTAATTGTTCCGCTGCCAGCCCAACTGTAAACCCTATATCCACCAGCTACTGTAATTGTTGGACTGCCAGTTGTTGCTGTTGCTGCTGCATAACTGTCTGCGTACCTAATAATTACTATGCCAGAACCGCCTGCACCACCAGAACCGCCTGGATATGCTTGTCCTCCTCCACCCCCGCCAGTATTTGTTGTGCCACTTACAGCAGGAGTAACTGAACCATTGCCACCATTACCACCACCACCAGTACCACCAAGGCCGATACCTGCTGCTCCATTTCCTACACCTCCACCACCGCCACCAGCATAATAAACCGAACTACCTGATATTGAAGATGTTAATCCAACACCGCCAGCGCCTGCTTGACTAGCACTCACCGCAGCTTGGCCTACTGCTCCAGCACCGCCGCCACCGCCACTTGAATACGGCGCACTATATGGGCCTCCAGTGCCACCTGCATAACCTTGACTTGCTGGTGATGCTGCTCCACCTGCACTAGATGGCCCAATACCTCCACCGCCTCCAGAACCACCAGCCCCACCATTTGTTGAATATGATCCACCAGAACCGCCACCTGCGCTAGTAATCGTGCTAAACACTGACGCAGAACCAGTATTGCCTGGATCAGTATAAGTAGCAGCAGGCGTGCCACCTGCGCCAACTGTTACCGTTATTGGCGTTCCGCTAGTTACTGCAAAACCTGTTGCTGTTCTAAAACCACCAGCGCCCCCGCCACCTGCATATCCTCCCCCACTACCACCACCTGCAACAACTAAATATTCAACGGCTGATACTGTTGGCAAAACTCCAAAAGTTACTGAACCGCTACCTGTCCATTTGTAAACCCTGTAACCTCCTGCTACTGTAATTGTTGGACTGCCGGTTGTTGCTGATGCTGCTGCATACGTATCAGAATAACGAATTACTACTATTCCAGAACCGCCTGCTCCACCAGCACTAGCACCGCCATAACCACCGCCTCCACCACCACCACCACCAGTGTTTAAAACTCCTGCGCCAGCAGCGGGACTACCCATATATGCTTCGCCATTGCCACCGCTTCCTGTACCGCCTGTACCAGCAGTACCTGTATATGCTGCTCCACCACCGCCACCAGCATAATTTATGCTTGTGCCTGTAATTGCTGATGCAGATGGTGCGCCGCCATTGCCGCCGCTTGTAGATGATGCTGCACCTGCTGCGCCGCCAGCGCCACCACCTGCACCACCTCCATAAACACCACCAGCACTTCCAATATTTCCGGTTGCGCCATAGTTTGCAGCGCCAGCAGCGCCACCGTAACCGCTGCCGCCACCGCCAGATGCACCACCACCTCCAGCAGCTTGTATTCCTCCCGATATGCCACCAGAGCCACCATATCCACCAGCGTAGCTAATAATGCTATCAAATGCAGATTGATTGCCTGCGGTGCCATTGTTGCCTGCACTACTTGTTCCACCAGCACCAACAGTTACCGTTAAAATTGTATTAGGAGTAATTGAATAAGCACTTGCTGATCTGTATCCACCAGCACCAGCACCGCCGCCTAAATAACTACCGCCAGCACCACCACCACCCGCAACAACTAAATATTCAACGGTTGGCGTTATGTTATTTGCAACAGCAAATGATCTAAAATTTTGATAAACGGTTTGCAGTGCGCCACTCATGTTAATCCATTCCCACTAATTAACCATGTTGTGCTAGTCATCTTAATTGCAGTTGCTGAACCATACTGAGCCAAACTGCGTGAGCCTGTTGTACCAGCAGAACTAAGATACATAGTGTCTGTAGTAATTGCAATCGTCACTACTGCGGCAGTCATGTTGATAAATGTGATTGCTGTGCCAAGCGGATAAGCTACTGATGCGTTAGCAGGAATTGTAAATGTCCGAGCGTTTGCATCTGTTGACGGATGAAAAATTACTTTACCTGAGTCTGCTAAAACTGTTGTGTAAGCTGCGCTGTTGCTGTTAATTGGTATGTTTCTAAAACCTACCGCATCCGTTCCGTCTACAGTGCAAGATGACAATGTTCCGCTAGCTGGTGTGCCAAGCGCAGGCGTTGTTAGCGTTGGACTTGTCAATGTCTTGTTAGTCAGCGTTTCTGTGCCGGTAGGGGTTACATAATCTGTTCCCGCTACAGCCGCTGATATTGCTGTTGCATTACCTTTTAAAACTCCATTAATGGATGTGGTGAGCGTAATGGCTGGCGTTGTTGTAGCGGTTGCCACCGTGCCTGCAAAACCATTTGCTGAGACAACACTTGCGCTAGTAACAGTGCCGCCAGATGTTGCCGTTGCCCACGTTGGCGCAGATGCACCTGCCGAGGTTAATACTTGGCCTGCTGTTCCCGCTGCCGTAAATGCTAGTTCAGTCGCATTGCCATAGCCGACACCGCCAGCCGTGGGCGTGTTGTTGCCGTTAATAATCACTGCCATTTTATTGCTCCAAAAATTAAAGGATAACCCACCGTTGCCCTGTTGCAACTGTTGCAGATACGCCGGTGTTAATTGTCATGTAGCCTACGCTCATGCCGTTGCTGCCAGCAGTAATTGTCCGATTGGCTGAAATTGTGTTTTCATTTTCCACGATTGGCGTTGCGCCGCCACCCGACACTGTTGCCCAAACACCATCACCACGCCAAAATGTGCTTGAACTTGCAGATGTTCCAGAATTAAGATTAGTTACCGGAAGATTACCTGTCACGCCTGTAGTTAATGGCAAACCCGTAGCATTGGTAAGTGTGCCAGATGTTGGCGTGCCAAGAATAGGCGTAACTAAAGTCGGTGACGTTGATAAAACATTATCACCAGTGCCCGTGCTTGTCGTCACTCCAGTGCCGCCATTTACTACTGGCAATGCCGTCCCAGAGTAAGTTATTGCCAACGTGCCAGAGGTTGTAATTGGCGAACCGCTTATGCTAAAAACACTTGGGACTGTTGCCGCAACGCTAGTGACTGTTCCTGATCCGCTTGCAGTTGAATTTACAGTTTGATTAGGCCAGGTGCCAGATACCGTCACATTAGTGCCAGCAACAATGCTAGGAGTGGTTGTGCCTGTGCCGCCATTTGCTACCGGCAGCGTACCTGTTACGCCAGTAGATAACGGCAATCCTGTGATATTAGTTGCTGTGCCGCTAGCTGGCGTGCCTAATGGCCCCCCGTTGTCCAGCATCCGTACCCAAACCCCGCCGTGAGCAAAAAACATCGCTCCATCTGCATGACTGTGGGCAACAGCACCGTGTGAGGTTGATGCGGCTGGAAACGCTGCCTGATTTGCATAATAAAACGGAATCATGCTTCCAACTTGCGGCGCTGTAATTGCACCATCATCAGCAACCGTCACCAGACTGTTTTGAATTAATTTGCCAGTTGTAGTATCAAACCTTGTAATGGCATTGTCAGTTGCAGACGCTGGGCCAACTACATCGCCAGTACCACTTGAATTAATAGTTTGATTGGGCCATGTTCCGCTAACGGTTACATTTGTTCCTGCAACGATGCTTGGCGTAGTTGTCCCGGTGCCGCCGTTGGCAACTGGCAACGTTCCGGTAACACCCGTAGTTAAAGGCAAACCCGTGGTGTTAGTCAGCGTTCCGCTTGCCGGTGTGCCTAATGCGCCGCCAGGTGCTAGATAGTCTGTCCCTGCGGTTGCTGCGCTGATTGCCGTGCCGTTGCCTTTTAGCACGCCTGTCACGCTGGTTGACAAAGTAATTGCAGGCGTTGATGTAGCAGTAGCAACAGTGCCAGCTAATCCATTTGCAGACACTACCGAAACAGATGTAACTGTGCCAGCAGAGCCGTTTGCAGCCGCTGTAAGCCGTCCCTGAGCATCCACAGTGATGTTAGCTGCGGTGTAGTTTCCTGCGGTAACAGCAGTGTTTGCAAGGGCTACAGTGCCGCTTGTGGTAATTGGACCACCT
>Ga0181606_10004038_pt1 | contig 12284 bp, 12 predicted proteins | sample 041ome_10_FD_132994 | JGI IMG/M metagenome (GOLD analysis project Ga0181606, IMG submission 132994) | Coastal salt marsh microbial communities from the Groves Creek Marsh, Skidaway Island, Georgia - 041412US metaG (megahit assembly) | ecosystem: Environmental > Aquatic > Marine > Intertidal... | reverse complement strand
GTTGTGATAGCAGACGAGGCCCACTACCTCAAAAACAAGGACACCAAGCGTTCCGCTGGTCTATTTGGTCTGCCGCCGCGCTCGCGTGGCCAAGGCCCCAAGGAGCCGATTCCAGCCAAGCGTTACTTGCTCCTAACTGGCACCCCTGTCAGCAACCGCCCCGCCGATTTTTGGAACCTGCTCCGCTTTTGTTCGCCTGAGCAGTTCGGCGTGTGGACAAAGTATGCCATGCGCTACTGCGATGCCAAGCGCGTCCCCTTCGGGGGTGGTGGTCTAGATGCTACTGGCTCATCGAACCTTGAGGAGTTGCAAGCCTTGGTGCGTGGCACCTGCATGGTGCGCCGACTCAAAACTCAGGTGCTGACCCAGTTGCCAGCCAAAACTCGAAAGATTGTTGCGCTCCCAGCGCCTGAAGATGTGCGCCGCGAAATTGACGCGCTCACCTTGCAAGTGAAGACCAGTGAGGAAACCGTGGCCCGTATGAAACAAGCGGTGAAGGATGCACAAGTTGCCGGTGATGCTGATGCGCTCGCATCTGCAACCAGCCAACTGCGTAGCGCCGAGCAGTTTCTGTTCAGCGAGACCAGCAAGATTCGCAAGTCCATCGGCCTTGCAAAGGTGGATCTGGCCGTAGATCACATCATCGACTCTCTCGGCTCTACCTCGCAGAAAGTCATCGTTGGCGCTCACCACAAAGATGTGGTTTCACAACTGAAGTCCCGCCTTGCAAAATACTGCCCTGCCGTGGTGACCGGAGATGTCGAGGCGGTCAAGCGCCATGGGGAAGTGAAACGATTCCAGAGCGATCCGAATTGCCGTTTGTTCATCGGCAATATTCTCGCCGCTGGCACTGGCCTGACCCTGACGAGCAGTGCCCATGTCATTATCGTTGAACCTGACTGGGTGCCATCCAACAATGCCCAGTTTGAGGATCGCGCTCACCGGATCGGCCAGAGCAAGCCTGTGCTGATCGAATACCTTGCAATGGATAAGACCATTGACGTTTCCATCCTCCGCGCCAACGCGAAGAAAATGGAGGTGACAGAGCGAGCCATCGACAAGCAGAGCAGTTATGAGACTGACCCGAGCCAGATCGACCTCGGCACACGCTCCCCAGCCGTGCCAATGAAGCCTGTTGCACAGAAGCAAGCCGAGGACACCGAGCGCCAGCGCAAGCGCATGATGGCCGCAAAGTTTGGTCAGTCGCTGTCTCCCCGCCAGTTGATCGCCGCCCATGCATGTGTGCGACATGTCCACGCATTGGATGGCGACCGTGCCAGCGCACAGAATGGCATAGGGTTCAATAAAATGGACACTGACTTTGGAGCCCAGCTTGCAAATACTCGCACTGATGATCTTAGCGACTTCATGAAGGGTCGCCTTGCTTCGTTGGCATGGAAGTATCGCCGCCAATGCCCCGAACACCATGTTGCCCAACTCAAACCCCTAACCAAAAAAGCAATCGAACAATGAACCTGTCCAACCAATCAAAAGAGGTCATTGCGGCCATCGGCCACTCTATGGCTGGCATGTTTGCAATGCGCCTGAGTCCGCTCCAGATCATGATCCTGATGGATCTGCGCTGGATGGAAAGCCAACTCCAAAAGGGGATGGCTCTTACAGCCAAGGCCCTCAGGGATGAGGTGACCAAAGTATATACTGACCGGAACCAGCCGCCCCCAACCAAGCAAGCCTTTTGGCATGCTTGCAACTCGCTGCGCGATAACCGCCTAGTCTATTTCGCCCCGCCCAAAAAAAATTCCACCCATCGGAACATTACGCTGACCGCCGCTGGGGAAAGCCTGATGACCTACCCACCCAGCGTCCATCCATACCGCTAGAAACATCATGAGAACATTGCTGACTGTTGATGGGATGAAAAAAAAGTTGACCCCTGCCCCAACTCGGGGTAGGGGTCTTCATCCTCAACAATGTTTAATTTCTTGAAACACCCTCAAATGAGCCTGTCCTCCGGTGCATTCTATGCGCCAACTGAGGATGGATGGGCAGGTTCATTTGAGGGTTTTTCGTGCCATGGCTGAGTAAGGAAGTATGGCGGGAGGCGCAGCCGCCGTGATAGCAGACGCCACCCCTTTCCACCTCACCGCACAGGGGGGTCGAAAGCCCCGCCCCCGACCTGAGAAATCGTTGGGCGGACGAAATTCCCAGCTTGCGCGTGGCGCAGGGGGCCGCATGAAGATCGCGGGGGTATAAAACGTATCACAATTGATACGCATGGCTGACCCGCATTAAATGATCAGACTGTGCGTGTGAAGCGACCGACCGACCGTGGTCAAGTTTCATCCGTTGTGCTTCTCTCTAGTTCCTCTGGGGGACTATAGGGGGCCAGCGTAGATCGCTCCCTCACTCCATGGTCAAGGGCTTCGCCTTTACTTTCTCCACGAGCAAATCAGACCTCCTCAAATTGCCTTAACCAGCCGCCAACTCGCTTGCGAGATGGACGGCAAACAAACAAAAAAAATACAGTTGACGGTTTTCGAGCAATGCGATATGTTCCATCTAATAGCAGGGTAGTTCAGTCTGGCAGAACGCCTGATTCATAATCAGGAGGTCACGGGTTCAAATCCTGTCCCTGCAACCATCCAATGAAACCAAAACCGAAACCAAACAATGAACCGCATTATCGACAACCATAACTTTATCCCCGCAGCAGTCAGGCACGAATCCAACAAAGCAATCATCATCCATGAGCGTGGTGTAGAGCCATCCGGCTTACAGGCATGCGCTCACCGCGGAATGAACCCCGCCATCCTACCCAAGGAAGCAATTGGTGTGTGGGATTGTTCAATCGCTGGTTGCAAAGCCACACTTGCCGCGCAGGTATTGGATTCTAAGCGCCGAGTGCAAGCATTTGCTTTGGCTCATCTTGCAAAAATTGCTCAAGAGGTGTGTGATCAAAAAAACATCAGCACGAAAGATCTTGAGGAACATACGGACGTTATAAAGGTATTTAAGAATGTTGATATTCTTGCAATGTTCGTCAATTGCGGGTTCACCCGAGATGAATTCATCGACCACGACCCAGACACCGAAATCGACACCGTGTCGCCGAGCAAGCTGAGTCGCAGTTCAGAAAATTTGATCGTGCATGGGAATCGCAAAGACATCATGCGTCACATTTATGCATATTCCATGTTGGCCGCATTCACAAGATCCGCTCGCAGACATGATGCACACAACCCAAACGGCGGAAACCACAAAAAGCGCTTTCCAGCTGAGCCCACGCTTGAACAACTTGAAGCGTCCATTGCATCATCTGGAGGCATTGGTTACGGCAAGTGGGTTGGTAGCTGCGACTTCCTTGGATGGAACGGTTGTCCAGATCCCCTTATTCTCGATGCCATTAGTGGCGACAAGGTGCAAATGTCGCCAGTGTTTTTGAGCGGCATAGGCAACCGAGGTCAGAGGCATATTGAAAACAGCAAAACCGGAGAAATGGCTTGCGTGTCAGACGGATGGGACTTGGCAATGCTCAGCATACCCAGTGCAACAGAACATAGCAACTACCGAGAAATGAATTGGCATCTTCGTAGTGAAGAATTTGAAAAAGATCCAGTGGGCAACCACACTAATGTGATGGATACGAGTGAGCTGAATTCACGCAAAGGCATATGGTGTGGGAGTCCATCAATGTATAAACACATCAATGAGGGGCTCGCTCCATGCGGGACAATTGTTTTCCCACATGATGTTCGCGATGAGGCAATGCACATTGCAAAGCATTGCCGAGTCTTCCGCGGAGACATACCGGATGTAGCGAATGTATTTGCATACGCGGTAGCACATCTCGCATCACGCATGATCAGCACATATGGTCAAACTGGCGCCTCGATTGTGTATCAACTGACAAGCGGATATATGATCAACCCAACCATCAGCACGATAGCGTTTGAAGATCCGAAACACGATGCTGAGTTCCAGTATAAATATGCACAAGCGAACACAGATTTTGGGCCGCTATTCATTGAGGCTGTAATCAATAAAGTCCAAGTCAATAACGTCATGAAAAAGGGCGATGCTCGTGATCGTTTTATTGATACTTTCCATGCAAGCCACATGCCAGACGCAAAACGTAGTGAGGTTGAGTCGGAAATTGACAGGGCGCTTGAGAGGCTGCAAATATATGTTGATCGTTGCCCTCGCCACAATTTCCTTGATCATGCTGGAAAAGCAATGACAGGCCCATCAATTGATTTGGTCAGCGATGACGATTTTGGAGCAAACGGTCGAATCTTCACGGATTCCATGGACATGTTCATAGATGCCATTGGAGATCCAGAGTTCATTGAAATAGCACAAAAATGGGAAGAACATCTTGCGGCAAACAATGAGCTTGCAATGAGTCTGGCGCGAGCTAGATATGATGAGAACACAGAGCTGGACGCTGAATAAATTTTATTAAACAATAACCAACAACAACAATACATCATGCCCATCAAAGCAACCATCAAAGTCGGCTCCAATTGCAATATTTCAGTGGAAGCCGAAAACCCAGTGGAGCTGATTAAGTCAGTTTCCCAGTTCTCGCAACTGCCAACCAAGTGCGGCCATTGCGACTCAACCAACCTCAGCCTCAGTCATCGCACGGCTGGTCAGGCAGACGAGTTTGATTATCTCTCGCTCAAATGCATGGACTGCGGTGCTACTGGCGACATTGGGCAAACAAAGAATCCAAAAGGAGGCATCTTCTTCAAACACAAACCCAAAGACAAGAAAGATGCCAAGATGGGTTTCTACAAATATTGGGAGCAGGACGGAGCAAGCAGTGGCTCTTCCGGCAATTACGAATCGCCTCGTGAGGACGAGGACGATGACATACCCTTCTGAGACTTTGGAGGTGGGTGGCCCTCATGGTAACTACGGGCGAAGGTCTTTTCCCCATGTCGTTTGGGGTGTTTCACCTTGTTTCACACCCACCTCCTCTTCCTCATGAACAAGCGCCGTGCAGCCCTGCTCGATGAATATAAGTTCCAGAAGAAGGCCGACCCTCATATGCAAACTTGCAAAGTGTGCGGCGAGCGGTCTCCAAAGGCCGCAATGGAGCCTCATCACCCCGCTGGGCGGCGCGGCGATTCAATCCTCAACTACTTCTGGCTCCACCCACTCTGTCACAGGTGGTGCCATGACAACCCGAAAGAGGCCGAGAATCGTGGCCTCCTGACCAAAGGCAGAAACCTTTAACTCCATCACATCATGAAAAGCAAGACACCAACCCAGTGCGACCTCATCCTCGCACACCTCCAGCGCCACGAGTTCATCACTCCACTGGACGCACTCAACCGCTACGGATGCTTCCGTCTCGCGGCTCGCATCAACGATCTGAAGAACCAAGGGTATCGAATTGAATCCAAGCCTTGGACTACGCCCGGCGGGGCCAAGGTTGCAAAATATATTCTGAAAAAATCCACTGATTTTCGTCAGGCAGATCTACCGCATATCCATATCTGTGCATGAAGAATCACTTCGACATCGATGAGATCAAGGATCGCCTCAAGATCTGGGATGTCATGCGCCACTTCGGACATGATGTCCCAGAGGTCTGCCGTGCAGTTCGGTCTCCAATGAGAGAAGAGCGCCACCCATCGTTCTCTATTTTTGCCGATGGGATGCTCGCAAAGGATCACGCCACCGGAGACAGCTACGATGTCATTCTACTTTTTGAGGCGTTGCAAGGTTGCAACCGACATGAGGCGATTGTGGGCTGCGGCCAACTCGCTGGCATGGCTGCCGATGAGGTTCCGTCCGACATGGCAATCCCGACACCTCCAAAGTCGAGAGTTCGCCAAGAGAACAATGGGGTGAAATCCAAGTTCATCGAACAACTCGGAGAAAATGCCGAGCAGCATCGTGAAGACATGATAGCAACCGCGCTCCAACATCTCCGCAATGGCAGAGGCCCACTGGTCGAGTTTGCCACGAGCAAGGGCCTGACTCTGGATTTTATGCAATCCATGGTAGAGGCTGGCCTGATTGGTGTATTTGAGCATCGCTCCCTCAGAAGACCAGCAATCGCATGGCTTTTCCACAACGACCACTTTGGCTTTGGTTGCAAGCTCCGGCTCGATCCCAAAGCCTCCCGACTCACATTTTGGTGGCAGGGAAAATCCCAGCACCACCTGTTTGGAGAGCAGTTGATACCACGGGCCGAAATTGGTTCAAATGATAAGCCTAAAATCCTACTCACCGAGGGTGAGAGTGACTGCTTGGCCGTGGCACAAATGGGCCACATGGCGGCTGGCGTAACCGGATCACAAGTGATGCCAGATCCAAGAGTCACTCATCTACTTCTGTCCGGCAAGCGGATCGGCGTATGGTATGACCAAGACAAGGCTGGTCGAGAAGGTGCAGCAAAAATACAACAGCACCTACTCACACATACGACAGGTTCAATTGTCCGCAGTGACCTTGGGGCAAAAGTCCCAGAATCCCTTGACATAAGCGATTGCAACAAAAAGTGGCAATCGAAATTCACACAATATGTGAACGAAGAGCTTGACAAGCTGGATAAAGACAACAAACATACCACACCATCCAATCCATCATGAGTAATACATCATCCACACAAATTGCACGGCCCGACTCAGCCAGCCACTGGTATATCACCAAGGACGACAAGGTCGAGGCGTTTCACGAAGTCCCCTATGCGGGTAAACGAGGTGCCGCTGGAGAGAAGCGACCCACAACCCTGCGAGACGCTCGCAAGGTCGGCGCTGTCCCATCAGTCACCAACATTCTGTCGATCTTCCACAAAGAACATCTGACGGCCTACAAGATCAATCAGGCCATCCTCGCCTCCCTGACCCTCCCAAGGATTGATGGCGAATCGGAGGACGACTTTGCCAAGCGTGTCTTTGAAGACTCCAAGGAGCATGCCGCATCGGCTGCCCGTCTCGGCTCGCGCCTCCACGAGGTTGCCGCCCAGTATCTGCTCGGCGATATGACCGGAGGAATTCTTGAGGGCGAGCGTGTCGAGGGCAGAGACCTCGCCAAGGTTGCTCAGCCACTCAAAGAATTGTTCCAGTCCATCATCCCCAGCGGACATGTTACCCCTCCTGAGCTTTCCGAGTTCAAAATCCACAACCCTCTCGGCTACGCCGGAACCTGTGATGGCCTTGTCTGGCTCGATGCTAAGAGCCCACGCATTCAAGAGAAGCTGGAAGAAGCTGGTTACTCCGGCTTGCTTGGCGGCGACCCAATCGTTGCCATGGCTGACCTCAAGTCGCGTGGCTCCTCATATAAGAAGGCCACCAGCTATGAGACCGACATCCTCCAGCTTGCGGCATATCTCCACGCGGTTGCAACCACTCCGAGCCTAGGCTACTCCCTCAGCCCCGGTAACACCCCGGTTTGCAACATTTTGGTCAACACTCACCATGACGCTGACACTCAAGACATCTGGGGCGCTGACATTATTTTCCACCCCAAGGAAGAGGTGGAAAAAGCATGGGCCGCATTTCAATCCCTGCTTTCTGTCTGGAAGTGGGCCAAGGGTTATGATCCCGTGACTGCCCCCAAAGAAGGAGGTGCAGCATGAGCAATCCAACGATCAAACAGCTCGAAAAGCAGCTTCGTCAAAAGGAGGTTGATCTCAAGGAGGCTCGCGCACTTGCTGCTAACTGGAGAAATCAGTGCTGCAAGATGCAAGCCTCCGGCTCCACCGACTACACCGTCCGAATCAATAATTCCAAACTCCCTTGGGAGAACAAATAATCACCATGCCAATCAAAGCCATCAAAGAACTTCCCGACAAGACAGCTATTGCAACTGTCAGCGGGATAGTTGAAAAACAATACGCCCCAGCAGAGCAGACCGAAAACGACAAGAAATTCAGTCAGCACCGCCAGTCCCTCCTTATCAATGATGGTGAGGAAAAGCTGATGGTCACGCTAATGAAGTCTCAACTGCACATACTTGATTCCATTGAAGGTTATGAATTAATCCTCACCGCTGGCCAAAACGAAAAAGGCGAGAAGCGCGGACTACTTTTGAACAAGTGGAAACCCTTGACCAGCAAATACCCCAAGGTGTCTCTAAAGGTTTATCCAGAGGCCACCATCCGCGCTGTTCCACCTAAGGCTGGGGAGTCAGAACAAGAACCGCTTCCGCCACAAGAAAACAAATCAACACCATCACCATCACCCACACCATCCAATACTATGTCCGAAGCATCCCAGTTTGAAAAACATCTCGCGATCTGCGCTCGCGGCTTGAGCCTCTGTCTTGATAAGGCTCAAGAGATAGTCGAAAGCCGAGAACACTTGCAAAAAGACCCGGAGAACGTCCGGGCGCTTGCAATTTCGATGTTCATTGAGTCCAAGCATCACCTGCAATCCTTGAACATAGTGCAAAACGGCAAGCCAGTTAACCGTGAACCATCTGCACCTACGAAGGAGGCATCCACACCAGAAAGTAAATCCGCTGACCCCATCGCTCGGTGTATGAAGGCGCTCGCTATTTTTGAGGAAAAAGGAGAAGAAGGCATGTCTCCAGCAGCCGTCAAGGTGATGAACAAGCTGGTTGAACAGCTAGACGATGAGGGTTGGTGGGATCAGGCGTATGACCGCCTTATTGCAGATATCCAGCACGGCACCAGTATTGAAACTTCTCAGAAATTGGCAGACGCTGCCAATACGATTTTTGATCAGAGCAATAGCCAAGATCCAGAAAAATACTTTGTGTCTCATCCGGCTCAGTGGCGCGATCTTGTGCTTGAGCAAGCTGGTCGCGATGCAGGTTACTAATGTGATGGATCAGAGCATTCACCCCCGACCAAACATTGCAATGTCAGAAGAAAGTAGCCTCATTAAATTTACCTCGGCCCCACAAACCTCATCAATATCCATCGATCTGGATGGTGGGAAAATGTTCACCGATAAAAACAGCGAAGAGCCAAGCGTGACCATCGACCTGACGGTGCCGGGTTCGTTTGCAATGACCGTTGTCAACAATGATGAAGACATGAAGCCGTTCTACGGTTCAATGGGACAGTTCATGGAATCAATAACAACGAATAAGGTTGCCGTTGATAGGGATACTGGCGAGCTAATCATCAGTCCATCAGCAATGAAGAGCGACCTGATACGTTTGTCGGTAAGCCTCGCTGGGATGGCTGAGAAGCAAGAGCAAGAGAGCAAGGCCGTAAAAATTTGGATGGGCGAAGCCATCTTGGACTACATCGCCAAGGCTCCCTACGAGATCACAATTGACGAAGCAATTGAGCAGCTTGGTTTTCTCGAAAGAGCAAGCGGGATAATCAACTGGAAGCCATCGACTCTTGCAAGGTGGCCAGCCATTGTTCAAAGAATACCTCACAACATACTGAGGCTGCCAATTCCTCAGAGCTACCTTGCCGAGGCCGCGCTCACCAAGGCACCAGAAGGGCCGATTGATAAGATTAAATTCAATAATGCAAGAGACGCGCTTCTTGTTCATGTCTCCCAAAACCGCAGCCAATGGAGCAAGTCTAAGTTTGTCAGTTGCATGAAGGAGCTACAGGATGCTTTCAAAATTGCAAGATCACGCGGGGAGTCGGTGTCCTTGATGTATGAGAGGCTGGTTCAGCTTTATCGGCTGCGCCACGAGGCTCACATGACTGGGAACCCTACGGCATACTACCAATCTATCGGCCTTGGTATTAAGGATGTTGCAAACTGGATCTACAACATCGAGGCTGAACTGATTTCAAAAGAAAAGCTGGAGCCAGATCCAAAGGATCAAATCCCAGCCAATGATGGGTTGTCAGCAGCGGCTCGTCAACGCATTGCTGACGCACAGCAATCTGGCAAGCTGCCCATTGAAGTATAAAACCATTTCCAGCAATGTCAGAAGACACAAAGAAGAAAGCGAGAGAATCGCTATACGACTTGGTTGCAGAGGAGGCCCTTGTTTCCCACCTTTGCACCGACCATGCATTGTTTGCCACTCACCCCGATTATGTCTCGCTCCTGACTGGTGAGAGAGCTGAGCTGGCCTCCGTTGTCCACAGGATTGCTATGGCAGGAGAACCTATTACTGATGAGTCTCTGCGTCTTGATGGGCAAAGCGAGGAATTGCGCCTTTTGTTTTCAAAGGTGGCATCTATCCCTCCACAGACATCATCCCAAAAGGTGGTCAGTGTTCTCAGGGATATCTCTGCGCGGAGGGAAGTAGCCGCAGCCTCGTCCAAGGCATATGCTGAGGCGATTAGCGGGACGGGAGCGGCCAACGATGCCATCGAGGCTTTGGAGGCTAGCACAGGCAAAGCAAGAGCGATTATGCAAGGCGCATCATCCTCCTCCGGAGGAGTGTCCCATATTGGCGAAATGGATGAGATTTTGGATGAAATTGGGTGGCGAGTAAAAAACCCCGGCACCATACAGGGGCTACATTTCGGAATGCCCAAGTTGGAAATGCTGCTCGATGGATTGCAAGGGTCGAAGCTGTATCTTCTGGGCGCAAGGCCATCCGTGGGCAAGACAGCATACGCGGGTGACATTACGAAGCACCTTTGCGAGGCTGGTATAGGGACTTTGTTTTTCAGTTGTGAAATGTCCAAACCGCAAGTGCAACACCGCCTGATCGCAAACCTTTCGGGGGTCAATCCCAAAAAGTCTTTGCATACGCCTCTCACCAAAAGCGATCTCGGCAAGATAAGGGATGCGGCGATTAGGATGAAAGCGTGGAATTTATACATTGACGACACCGACCGCATTGGGATTGACATGATCCGTTCTCGCGCTCGCAAGCATGTGCTGCAAAACGGAGTCAAAGTCATCATCGTGGACTATATTCAGTTGGTTCGCGGCATCGAGCCCAAGAGCCGCAACTCGAAGAAGGAGGAGGTTGGTGAGGTGAGTGGGGCCCTTAAAGCGCTCTGCAAGGAGCTGGATGTGCCCATTGTCGCGCTGGCACAGCTACGCCGGACGGGACAGGCTTACGTTAGCAGCAACAACCAGACCGAAATTCCCAAGCCCAGCCTTGAATCGCTCAAAGAATCTGGAGATTTGGAGCAGGACGCGGACGCTGTAATCCTTTTACATCGAAATGTTTCTGGCAATGCGTCCGAGGCTTGTGCAATTGTAGCCAAGAACCGCAGCGGCAGCTGTGGCGAGGTTGACCTAGAATTTGCCAACGACACCACCTCATTTCAAGAGGCGAACAGACCCGCGTATCACACAACATGAACAAAATCATTGGCACAATTTGTGGACTACTGACTTGCCAATTGCTTTACTGGCTTGCTGGAGCCCCATACGAGCGCGGTTGGTCGCTATGGGGCGGCATGGGCATCGGGAGCTTGTTGTTTGGCATTATCGGCTTCGCATTAGGAATGGCTACGCAAAATAAAAGAAAGAACCATGACGATGTCCTGTGAGCAAAACGAAATTATTGATCTCGATTGGGTGCATGTGCCAGCACACATGCTTTCCGATCCAAGCATTCAATTTCTAGTAAGGGCAAGGTCTGTATCTGCGGAAACCATTGTCAACGCAAATAATACGTTGAAAAGGATGATAGCAGAAAATGATCCCGGAGCAGCGCAGACCATGTTGCAATCTTTAACACCGACCCAATCCAAGGTTCTCGACTACATCGTGAAGCAATATAAAGGCGCCGGAATGTCCCCGACCTCCGATGAGATTAGGAATCAAATGGGCTGGTCTTCAAACAATTCTGCGGTGATGGCAATCAACGCATTAATCAAGAAAGGGTATGTGCAAAAAGAGCGCGGCAAATGGCGCTCGGTGATTCCCGTCTTTAACTCCAAAAGAAAGAAAGTATGAAAATAATGCTCGGACAAAAAGTTCAAATTGTGTGTGGCCCTGATGTGCGCTGCCACGATAAGTATCACGGCCTTGTTGGCGAGGTTATCAAGATTCACCCGCAGGGGCACGATGGAAACGGCATACCATGCGCCGCTTTAAGGCTAGATCCTAATGATGTGATTCCGGATGGGCAATCTGAAGCGATATTCATGGTGGCGTTGGAGGCCCTCCAACCTGCACCACAAAACCAAGCAGTTGAGTCAGCACCCCCAGAGGAGCAGCAACCAGAGCAAGAGAGTCCAGCGTTGGTTGAAGCCTCTGATCGAGATCTTGCAATCAGTGCGGCTATGCGGGCCATATTGCGGGCCCGTTATCCAAGGGCGCACATTGACGAACTCATGAAGATCTGTGACACCGTGGTGCCCAAGGACAACAATGACGAGGGGGCCGCATATTGTCGCATCAATGGATTCGCGTTTGCCAAAGTCCTCTACCACGACCCATTCCGATTAACAATTG
>Ga0181606_10004037_pt1 | contig 12284 bp, 9 predicted proteins | sample 041ome_10_FD_132994 | JGI IMG/M metagenome (GOLD analysis project Ga0181606, IMG submission 132994) | Coastal salt marsh microbial communities from the Groves Creek Marsh, Skidaway Island, Georgia - 041412US metaG (megahit assembly) | ecosystem: Environmental > Aquatic > Marine > Intertidal zone... | reverse complement strand
GGGTGGCGGCCAATGAAACTGTCGGGCAGGCCCAATTCACGGCCCAATGCGCGCACTTCGTCTTTGAACAATTCGCGCAGCGGCTCAACCAGTTTCAGGCCCATTTTTTCCGGCAGCCCGCCCACGTTGTGGTGGCTTTTGATGGTGACCGACGGGCCACCCGAAAAGCTGACAGATTCAATGACATCGGGGTAAAGCGTGCCCTGCGCCAAAAACGCGGCATTTTCAATTTGGTTGGCGTATTTTTGGAACACATCGATGAACAGCTTGCCAATGGTTTTGCGTTTCACCTCGGGGTCGGAAACCCCTTCGAGCGCGCCCAAAAACAGCTCGGACTCATCAGCGGCAATCAGTTTGATGTTATAATTGTCGCGGAACATCCGCACCACTTCTTCGGCCTCGCCTTGGCGCAGCAACCCATGGTCGACGAAAACGCAGGTCAGCTGTTCGCCAATGGCCTCGTGCAGCAGCATGGCCGTGACCGAACTATCGACACCGCCCGACAGGCCACAAATTACATGGGCATCGCCCACCTGCGCGCGAATGGCCTTGATCGCCTCTTCGCGGTAGGCCGCCATCGTCCAATCGCCGCTAAAGCCGGCCATGCGGATGAAATTTTCCAGCATGGTGCGCCCATTCGGGGTGTGGTGCACCTCGGGGTGGAATTGCACGGCGTAAAAATGGCGGGCGGGATCGGCGACAATGGCAAAGGGCGCATTGGGCGATGTGGCAATCACTTCGAACCCGGGCGCCAGCGCGGTCACGCGGTCGCCATGGCTCATCCAAACTTGCTCGCGGCCTTCGGTTTCGAACAGGCCTGCGAACATACCATCGCTTTTGTGGCCTTCGGCGGGGCTGATATAGGCCCGGCCATATTCGGCGTGATGGCCGGCCTCTACCTGCCCACCCAGCTGGGTCATCATGACCTGTTGGCCATAGCAGATGCCAAATATCGGCAAGCCCATCTCGAACAGCTCTTGCGGGGCGCGGGGGCTGCCCGCGCGCGTTACGCTGTCTGGGCCACCCGACAATATAACAGCGCGTGGCGCCATGGCGCGGATGGCATCGGCGCTGACCGATTGATAGGGGTGGATTTCGCAATAGACGTTCAACTCGCGCAGACGGCGGGCAATAAGCTGCGTCACCTGCGAGCCAAAGTCGATGATCAAAAGGCGGTCGTGGGCGTGTTGTTCCATGATTTGGCTTTATGACGCGCGCGCGCCCTGTGCAAGCGGCTTGATGGCTTGGGCCGCGCAACGGATGTCGCTTTCGCACCTGAATGGCCGCAAAACCAACGTGGTGGCTGGGGGCGGCGCTGTAGAAGATGCGCAAACGACGCGTATTGCATTTTTTCGATGGAGGTAAAGCGATGGCCGAGGCAGATACCCGCAGACGGGCCCGTGGTGGTGGTGGTGCGGCGCGCCGTGCCGAGCGTGGCGCCGTGTCTTTTGAGACGGCACGCTATATCGAGCGCAACATTCCCAATTTCGAGGTGCTCAACGAAGAGGCGCTGGAAATTATCGAACATAATGCCGAAACGATTCTGGAAGAGATCGGCGTAAACTTTGTCAACAACCCCGGTGCCTTGCAGCGCTGGCGCGATGCGGGTGCCGATGTTCAGGGTGAACGCGTGCGCATTCCCCGTGGTTTGGCCCGCAGTTTGTGCAAAACGGCACCTTCGCAGTTTACCCAGCACGCCCGCAACCCGGCGCGCAACGTGGAAATTGGCGGCCGCAATCTGGTGTTGGCCCCGGTCTACGGCCCGCCCTTTGTGCATGATGCCAAGGGTGGCCGCCGCTATGCCACGCTGGCGGATTTCCAGAAATTCGTAAAGCTGGGCTATATGTCGAAATGGCTGCACCATTCCGGCGGCACCGTGTGCGAGCCCACCGACGTGCCGGTGAACAAGCGCCATCTGGATATGCTGCTGGCCCATATGCAGCTCAGCGACAAGCCCTTTATGGGCTCGGTCACCGAGGCCAGCCGGGCCCAAGATTCGGTGGATATGTGCGGTATTTTGTTCGGCAAAGAGTTCGTGCAAGAAAACACCGTGATGACCTCGCTCATCAACATCAACTCGCCGCTGACATTTGACGATGTGATGATGGGCGCGCTAGAGGTATACGCCGCCAACAACCAAGCCGCTATTATTTCGCCCTTTATCGTGGGCGGGGCGATGGCGCCGGTATCTGTGGCTGGCACTTTGACGCAGGTCTTAGCCGAAGTTCTGGCCGGCATCGCCTATAGCCAGCTGGTGCGCAAGGGCGCGCCGGTGATCTTTGGGGCCTTTGTAACCTCGATCGATATGAATTCCGGCGCGCCCACCTTTGGCACGCCCGAGGCCTCGCATATCACCTATGGCGCGGGTCAATTGGCGCGCCGTTCGGGGCTGCCTTTCCGCTCGGCCGGGTCGTTTTGTGGCTCGAAATTGCCCGATGCGCAGGCGGCTTATGAAACCGCCAACAGCCTGAACATGGGGCTTTTGTCGGGGGTGAACTTTATGCTGCACGCCTGCGGGTGGCTGGAAGGTGGCTTGGTGGCCAGCTTTGAGAAATTCGTGATGGATGCCGACCAATTGGGCGCCTTGCATCATCTGGCGCGCGGCGTGTCGGTTGATGCAAACGCCCAAGCGATGGATGCCATCCGCGAGGTGGGGCCGGGCGGGCATTATCTGGGCTGCGCGCATACGCAGGCAAACTTTAAGGAAGCTTTCTGGAAAAGCGACATCCTTGATTATAAACCCTTCGAGACATGGTCCGAAGAGGGCGCGCGCGACACCATGGCGCTGGCCTCGGCGCGGGTCGACAAGCTGCTGGCGGAATACCAGCAGCCTGCCATGGACCCCGCGATCAACGAGGCGCTGAATGCCTATGTGGCGCAGAAAAAAGCCAGCGAGCCCGATAGCTTTATGTAAGCTCAGCGGCGCCTGCATATGCGGGCGCTTGCAAGGCATGTAGTTCCGCCATGATCGCGGTCAGCACATGCACATGAAAGACCACAGAATAGGCCGCGTCCGCAGACATGCGGGCGCGGTTTTGTGCATCTTCGATATCGATCAATTGCTCTAGCGCGCGGGCGGTGCAGGGCAGCTCTGTTGCGGCTAAAATGGTGCGCAGATGCACCCCCCTGCGATAGCTGGGCAGCGCGTGTTGGGCGGCTTGTGTTAACAGGCGTGGGCGGCGCATCTGGCCTAAACGCTGGGTAAAATTGCTCATGGCATCGCCTTTCTGAAAGGAACCGCCACAGAAGAAAGCACAAGTTTTCGGGGTGTTGCGCGGTGCGGTGGGGCAGCGTGCGCAGGGTTTGGCCCATGTTCACCATTTCGTAACGAAACTTGCCAAATCGCAAATCCTTAACGGACAGGTAACAGCCGCGGGGCTAGGTCTTGGGGTGGTGCATGTGGCTGGGTGGCCACCGGGGCGCCCCTGTCTCGAGCATGGATTGCGTGCCAAAGGAGGCCAAGAAAGACGATGCAAGATTTGTCAGTTCCGGCGTGGGTGCCCAACGATGCGGCACATTACTTGGCCCACACCGAGGGCGGATGCGCCATTCGGGCGCTGGCCCTCCAGGCAGGCTGTCATGCATCCACGGTCTTGCGCCAAATTCGCCGGTTAGAAAACCGCCGTGATGACGCATTGGTTGACTAGGCCTTGCGGCATCTGGAGCGGCGGCTTTTCCCGGGTGGCCAGCCCCATAGTGACAAGGAAGGTTATGTGATGAATGCCCATGTTTCAAACCGCGCAACCCCTGACGAGCAGCCCAAACAGGCTGAAATTATTGCAGTTTTGCGCAGATTGGCCGCGCCCGGCAGCGTGTTGGCCGTGGCCCATGATATGGAAAATGCCGTGGTTGTAACGCTTGCGGGCCCCCAGACGGGCCGCCATATTGTGCCCCGCCATGTGGCGCAAATGATGGCGCTAAACGATTGGATCGCCTGCGATACGCCCGGGCGCGTGATGCGCTACCAGATCACTGCGGCGGGGCGGGCGGTTTTGACCCGCAGCGCGTTGCACAGCGACGCGACATCTGGCGATGACAGCGCCAGCGCCGCGCGGCGCAAACGGTATGGTGGGCCAGAAACGCCATTGATGGCCCTGTCCCGGCGCAAGGATAAAAACGGTAAAATGTTTTTTGCCCCTGATTTGGTCAGCGCAGGCGAGCGGCTGCGCGAAGATTTCGAGCTGGCCCAAATTGGCCCGCGCACTACCCAGAACTGGGATAGTTTCCTGACCGGCGGTGTCTCGGGGCCCACCAAATCGGCCCGCCAGCCGGGCGACCCGCGCCCCATGGCCGCACGCGACCGCGTGGCGGCGGCGCTGCGGGCCTTGGGGCCGGGTTTGGGCGATGTGGCCCTGCGCTGTTGTTGCTATCTTGAGGGGCTGGAGACCGCGGAAAAGCGCATGGGTTGGTCGGCCCGGTCGGGCAAAATTGTGCTGCGTATCGCGTTGCAGCGGCTTAAGGCGCATTACGATGCGCAGGGGCATGCGGCGCAATTGATTGGGTAAGCAAACGAAAAAGGGGCGGGCCGGCACATTGGCCAGCACCGCCCCTTTTGGCCTGTTGCGCCTTAGCCGGCGATCGAGGCTTGATAGATGCTGTCGATCGTGGCGGCGATTGTGGCGTTAAAGTCGGCGTCGCTTTGCTGCGCGGAAAGCCCCTCGGTCAGGGCACGGCTAAAGCTGGCGATCACGCCAGTGTTTTGCGCCAAACGGCTGTTTGACTCGTCGCGGCTATAGCCCCCCGACAGCGCCACAACACGCATAACGGCCGGATGCTCGACCAAAGATTTATAGTGGTTTGCCACCTCGGGCAGGGTCAATTTCAGCATCACTTCGGTGCCTGCGGGCAAGGCGTTCAGCTGCTCGGTCAGCGCGGCCAGCAGCATGTCTTCGGCTTGAGCCTTGTCGGCAATCGAAATCGTTACCTCGGGTTCGATGATGGGCACCAGCCCATGGGCCAAGATCTGTTTTCCCACCTCAAATTGCTGCGCCACCACATCCTTGATGCCTTGGGCATTGGCGGCATCGATCACCGAGCGCATTTTGGTGCCAAAAATACCCGCCGCCACGGCCCGGCTGAGCAGGGCATCCAGATCGGGCATGGGTTTCATCATTTTCACGCCATTGGCGGCGTCGGCCAAGCCTTTGTCGACCTTCAAAAACGGCACCACGCCGCGCTCTTCCCACATGAATTGCGCGGTGGGCTTGCCCGCCATCTGACGGTCCATGGTCATTTCAAACAAAATCGCGCCAATCACCCGTTCACCTGTGAAAGCGGGCGCTTGGGCAATTCGGGTGCGCATGGCGTGCACCAGATCAAACATGTCTTCTTCGTTGCTATAGGCGGTGCTGTCTACGCCATAAAGCTGCAGTGCCTTTGGGGTGGAGCCGCCCGATTGGTCGAGCGCTGCGATAAATCCTTGGCCTGCGCGGATCTTGTCTGCCTGTTGGGTATTCATCTGTTCATCCGATCCATTTTGTCAAAATTACGCATTCATTGGGGGGGCGATTAGGCGGCTTGGTCCAATGCCGCCACACCAGGCAGCAGCTTGCCTTCCATCCATTCCAAAAACGCCCCACCGGCTGTTGAGATGTAGCTAAACCCATCTGCGGCGCCAGCCTTGTTCAGCGCGGCCACCGTATCGCCACCACCGGCCACAGACACCAGCTGGCCAGTTTGGCTAAGCTTTGCGGCATGGGCGGCAGCGGCATTGGTGGCGGCGTCAAAGGGGGCAATTTCAAACGCCCCCAGCGGGCCATTCCAAATCAGGGTTTTCGCCCCGTCGAACGCGGCCAAAATCCGCGCCACACTGGCGGGGCCTGCATCCAAAATCATCGCATCCTCGGGGCAGTGTGTGGCCGCGACGGTGCTGTTTTCGGCATGCGCTTCAAAGGCGCGCGCCACCACAACATCGGTGGGCAACAAAATTTCGCACCCCATGGCCTGTGCCTTGGCCATGATCTGGCGCGCGGTTTCGGCCATGTCATGTTCGCACAGCGATGTGCCAACGCCCAGGCCCTGGGCGGCCAGAAACGTGTTGGCCATGCCCCCGCCGATCACCAGATGATCGACCTTTTCCACCAGATTGCCCAAAAGCGCCAGTTTGGTAGAAACTTTGGCCCCGCCCACCACCGCCACAACCGGGCGCTGGGGCTGGCCTAGGGCGGCTTCTAGCGCCTCTAGCTCGGCTTGCATCAGGCGGCCTGCGCAGGCTGGCAGCAGGCGCGCCAGCGCCTCGGTCGAGGCATGGGCGCGATGGGCGGCGGAAAAGGCATCGTTGCAATAGACATCGCCCAAAGCGGCAAGGCGCGCGGCAAACTCTGGGTCGTTTTGTTCTTCGCCGGGGTGAAAGCGGATGTTTTCCAGCAACAACACATCGGCTGCGCGCGCCTCTTCGGTCAGGTTTTCTGCCGCCTCTAGCGTTTCGATAAACCGAACCTTGCGCCCCAGTGCCGCCTCGAGCGCAGGCACACAAATGCGCAAGGTCATGTCCAGCACAACCTTACCTTTTGGGCGGCCAAAATGCGCCACCAGAATCGGGCGCCCGCCCTTGGCCAGAATGTCCATTACCGTGGGGGCGATTTTGCGAATGCGGGTATCGTCGCTGACCAGCCCGTTTTCGACGGGCACGTTGATATCCACGCGCACCAGCACGCGCTTGCCGGTCAGATCCATGTCGTCGAGGGTTTTCCAAGGCATTGGGCGGCTCCTGTCGAAAGGCGGTTGCGCGTTCTCTTGGCCTGTGGAAAGGGGCGCGTCAACCTCGGCGCTTGGCTTTCGCCTCTTCGCGGCCTAGGTTTGCGCAAACATCTGCAAAGGAGGGCCAGATGGCCGAGATCAAAGACCCCGAAAACACGATTCTGATCGAGCTGAAAGATGGCACCGTGGCCATCGAATTGTTGCCCGACATCGCCCCAAAACATTGCGAGCGCATGAAAGAGCTGGCGCGCGCAGGCCAGTATGACAACGTGGCCTTCCACCGCGTGATCGATGGGTTCATGGCCCAAACCGGCGATGTGCAGCATGCCAATATGGAAAACGGCTGGAACCCCGCACGCGCCGGCACCGGCAGCAGTGATCTGCCCGATTTGCCCGCCGAATTTTCCGGCATCCCGCATGACCGCGGCACGCTGGGCGCGGCGCGTTCGATGAACCCCAACAGCGCCAATAGCCAGTTCTTCATCAATTTCAGCGACAACCATTTCCTGAACCGTCAATACACCGTCTATGGCAGGGTGATTTCCGGGATGGAACATGTCGATGCCATCACCCGGGGCGAGCCGCCAGCGGCACCCGACCGGATGATTAGCGTAAAGGTGGCGGCCGATGCGTAACTGGCTGGCAGCTGTGGTGCTGATGGTGGCCAGCCCGGCGCTGGCCACAGGCCTGCAAATCGAGGTTGCGGGCGAGGGGGCCAATGGCACCATCACCATCGATCTTTTGGACGATGTGGCGCCCAAACATGCCCAGCGCCTGGCCAAGCTGGCCGCCGAGGGCGCCTATGATGGCGTGGTGTTTCACCGCGTGATCGACGGGTTCATGGCACAGACGGGCGATGTGAAGTTTGGCAATAGCACCGCTGATGGGTTCAACATGCGTATGGCGGGCATGGGGGGCTCGGATCTGGGCAATTTGGCGCAGGAATTTTCTGACGTGCCCTTTGATCGCGGCGTTGTGGGCATGGCCCGCGCCCAAGACCCAAACAGCGCCAACAGCCAGTTCTTTATCATGTTCGATCAGGGCTATTTCCTGAACGGTCAATACACGGTCGTGGGCCGTGTGACCGAGGGCATGGAGGTGGTGGATGCCATCAAGCGCGGCAAGGGCCGCAATGGGGCCGTGGTTGGGGCGCCAGATTTTATGAAAAAGGTCACCGTTACCCCGTAATGGGTGGGGCCAGCCCTGTGCTGGGGCATAATTAGAGGGGGTCGTTTGACGCCCTTTTTGTTAGATAAAACCGGGCGTTAGCGGGGCAAGTGAATGTTAAACCGCGCCCGAATGGCGGCATCGGTTGTTGGGTCCAGCGCTGCGCTGCTGGGTCTGGACAAGATTGCCTCTTTGCGCGCGATGGCTCGCGCCACCAAATCGGGCTTGCCCTTTTCAGCCCATTCTTTGGGCGAGGTGCGGTCCCCCAAGGTGGGATAAACATGGTCGGCCTGCATCCGCGAAAGCGTGGCATCGGTGCCCAGATAATGGCCCGAACCGCCCAAGCAGACCTCGGCGATCTGGTCCAGTGCCAGCGTTTCCGGCGTCACCTCGATGCCGCGCACGCAGCGCAGCGCCTGTCCGATCAGGTCATCGCCCAAAATCAGCGATTCGTGGCAAAAGCCCAAAAGCGAGGCATGCATGCCTGCGGCCTCGTAGACCATGTTCAGCCCGGCCAAACCGGCCATGACGTTCGAGCACATTTGCTCCCAGCCGGCTTGCATATCGGGCAATTTGCTGTCGGCAATCCCCGCTGCGGCGCCGCCGGGCAGGCCATAGTAATGGTGCATCTGCGCGCAGCCCGCCGTCAGCAAGGCCTGTTCGCCCGAACCACCGGTCATCGCGCCGGTGCGCAGATCTAGGCCAAAGGGCCAAGTGCCAAAAATCGCCGGGTGGCCGGGGGCGATGGCATTGACATAGACAACGCCCGCCAAACATTCTGCCACGGCCTGCACAATGGCGCCCGCCACGGTCGAGGGGGCGGTGGCCCCGGCCATGCCCGCCGATAGCAGCAACACAGGCATGCCACCGGCGATGACCTTTTCCATCACCTTGCAGCTTTCGGTGGCAAATTTCATTGGCGGCACAACAAAGCAATTCGAATTGCTGATAAAGGGCCGGGCGCGCCAATTGGCCTCGCCGCCGGCAATCATATGCAGCAGTTCAAACCCATCATCCACATAGTCAGGGTCGGTAAAGGACACGCCGATATGTTTTTTTGTGCCCGCCACGCAGGCATAGATCGAATTCAGATCCATCTCGCGGTTATCGGCAATATCGCGGCACACCATGGGGCGTTGCACAAAATGGATATTGTCCAACTGGTCACAAATGCGGGCGGCATCGTGCAGGTCTTGCACGGTGCTGTCGCGGTAATGCTGGCCCTGCACATCGACCATATGCACCGCTGCACCGGCTGTGCCGTAATGCACGCGCTGGCCGCTGAGGTCTAGGTCGTGGCGCGGGTCGCGGCCATGCAGGGTGATGCCGCGCGCGGCTTTGGCCAGCATGTCTTCAACCAAGGCGCGGGGAAAGCGAATGCGCCCATCATCGCCCAAGATGGCGCCGGCATCGGTCAGAATCTGCACACCCGATTCGGGTGCGTCGGCCAAGCCGATGGTTTCCAAGGCCTGCAGGGCGGCTTCGTGAATTTTGTCCATATCGCTGTCGGACAGGGGGCGATACTGGCCGCCGGTCATGCCGGGGCGAATGGGGCGCAGATTTTCTGCCAAAGGCGCTTGGCGTGCGGCGCGGCGTGCATCGCGGCCGCCGCTGCGGCGGGGGGACTGATCGTTCATGATTGGCTCCGGAAATATAGAAGGGTTTGCGTGTGCGGCACAGGCTACGGCCGGCCACGCGCGGCCATGCCCCGCTCGGCCCCGATGGTGCGGGTCACCAGCGCAATTTTCCAATCCCAATCGGTCATGGTTCCTCCCTAGAACTGGGGGAACGATAGGCCCAAGGCGGGGCGCGTCTTTTCCGTTCGCGACGAAAGGTCGCTTTCAGACCTGCGCTTTTGTTTTTTGGCGCTGTTTGTTCAAACGCTTAAGCCGCCAATTTGCATGCAACGCTGACCAGCGTTTCAAAAGCCGCGGCAAAGCTGCGGTCTTCCACGGTCAGGGCCACGCGAATATGGCCTGCCGCCGCGCGGCCAAAGCTTTCGCCGGGCATGACCGCGATTTGGTGGTGATCCAGCAGATAGGTGCCAAAGGCCTCGCCGCTTAGGCCGGTGGCGCGAATATCCAGCATTATATACATCGCCCCCTGCGGGGGCAGGGCGCGCACCACGTTTTGGCCTTGCAAAATATCCAAGGCAATTTTGCGGCGCCGGGCGAAGGGGGCGGCAATCTCTGCCTCGAATTCGGGCCCTTGGCGCAGGGCAAAGGCGCCGGCATCTTGAATGAAACCCGGCACGCCATAGGTGGTGTGAATGGCAAGCGAGGCCATCAGCGCGATCATTTCTTCTGGGCCCACAACCCACCCAAGGCGGCTGCCGGTCATGGCGTGGCTTTTGGAAAGCGAGCCCACCACAAGCGTGCGCGCGGCCATGCCGGGCAGGGCGCGGGGCGAGATATGCGCGCCTTGCCAGACTTGGGTGTCGTAGACCTCGTCTGAAATAAGCCACAGGTCGTGGGCAATGACGGCTTGGGCGATCGCGGCCAAGGTCTGGGCAGAATACACCGCGCCAGTGGGGTTGTTGGGGCTGTTGATCAACAAGCTGCGCGCGCCGGGGGCTGCGGCGGCAATATCGGCGCCGCGCGGCTGGAACCCGTCTTCGGGCGCTGCGGCAACGGGCACTGGCACGCCGCCCACGGCGCGAATGGTGCCGGGATAGGTGGCATAATAGGGGTCGATAAACAGCGCGCGCTGCCCCTCGTCCAGCACGGCGTGATGGGCGGCAAACAGCGCCGATTGCCCGCCCGGGGTGACCAGCACATTGGCGCGGGTTGTGGGCACGCCGGTATGCTGGGCCACGCGGGCGGCGATTGTATCGCGCAAGGCGTCCGTGCCCGGAATGCTGGCATAGCCTGTGTGCCCTGCCATGGCGGCGGCGTGCATGGCCTGCAAAATGGGCGCGGCGGTGCGGATGTCATGCTCGCCAATCGTAAGTTCGGTAATCTTGTGGCCCGCCTCGGCCAAGGCGCGGGCACGAAAAAACAGCCCCCAGCCATCGCCATCTGCGCCCACAACACCCGAGATTCGTTTGGATGCCTGCACCAGCCCCCCCTTGCGCAGCCAGTGCGCGCCTTGCGTAGTTTGCGCGCAAACTGTCACCGCTATGGGGCCTTGGCAAGGGGGGCGGTTGGCGGTAATGTTGCGTTCATGACCATGGTGTGCACCCTTATTGGCATTTGTACGACCCACTGACCATTCAGGCGGGCCGTTCACACTTTCGCATTTCAGACGAAGTTGCTAAGCCCGCGTTGATAGCGCGCGAGGATAAGATGAGCGACATTCGCCTTTACAACACCAAGACCCGCCAAAAAGAACGGTTTGTGCCAATTGACGCCACGAACCTGCGCATGTATCTGTGCGGGCCCACGGTGTATGACCGGGCGCATTTGGGCAATGCGCGGCCGGTGATCGTGTTTGACGTGCTCAACCGCTTGCTGCGCCATGTCTATGGGCCAGATGCTGTGACCTATGTGCGCAATTTCACCGATGTGGATGATAAAATTAACGCAACGGCGCTGGCGCGCAAACAGGCGGGTGCCGCGGGCACGCTGGAAGAATTGATCGCCGAGCGCACAGAGGAAACCATTGCCTGGTACAACGCCGATATGGATGCATTGGGCAATGCGCGGCCTGATCATGCGCCGCGGGCCACGCAATATATCGCCCAGATGATTGCGATGATCGATCAGCTTGTGGCGCGCGGCCATGCCTACGAGGCCGAAGGCCATGTGCTGTTTGCGGTGGAAAGCTATGCCAATTATGGCGCGCTGTCGGGCCGCTCGGTCGAGGATATGATCGCCGGCGCCCGGGTAGAGGTAGCGCCTTATAAACGCAATCCGATGGATTTCGTGTTGTGGAAACCCTCGGACGCCGATCTGCCCGGCTGGAACAGCCCTTGGGGCCGGGGGCGGCCGGGCTGGCATATCGAATGCTCGGCCATGAGTTTCGAGTTGCTGGGCGAAAGTTTCGATATCCACGGGGGGGGCATCGATTTGGCCTTTCCCCATCATGAAAATGAAATTGCGCAAAGCTGCTGCGCCAATCCGCAGGGTGGTTTTGCAAATTTCTGGCTACACAACGAGATGCTGCAGGTGGAAGGCAAGAAAATGTCCAAATCCTTGGGCAATTTCTTTACGGTCCGTGACCTGCTGGAGCAGGGGGTGCCGGGCGAGGTGATACGCATGGTGATGCTGGGCACGCATTACCGCAAGCCCATGGACTGGACCGAGAAAAAACGCGCCGAGGCAGAGGTGAATTTGCGCAAATGGCGCGCTTTGGTGGAAGATGTGGCACCAAGCCAGCCGTCAAAGGCGGCATTCGCTGCGCTGTGCGATGATCTGAACACCGCCGGTGTGTTGGCTGAAATGCACCGCTTGGCGCAGGCGGGTGATGGCCCCGCGCTG
>Ga0181606_10004036_pt1 | contig 12286 bp, 9 predicted proteins | sample 041ome_10_FD_132994 | JGI IMG/M metagenome (GOLD analysis project Ga0181606, IMG submission 132994) | Coastal salt marsh microbial communities from the Groves Creek Marsh, Skidaway Island, Georgia - 041412US metaG (megahit assembly) | ecosystem: Environmental > Aquatic > Marine > Intertidal zone... | reverse complement strand
TAGCGATGCAACCACGCCGCATAATTGCCCGCACCGTTGGTGAGGATCGCATCATCGGGCAATTCTGCGGAAAGATGCGTGATGATCTGTTCCATTTTCACCGACCCAGGTGTGGCAAAGGGGGTTTGCCATGCCTCATAGGCGGCCCGTTCTTTTTCAGGGCTTGCACCTTTCTGACCACTGGTCAAACGCACAGCAGCGGCCAAAAATGACGCTGAGTTACAGGATAGCGCAAGATCTGCGTGATAGACGCGGCCAATTTCATCGGGGTTTTGGTGGATATGAATCAATGTCTGTGCAGGTTTTGGGATCGACAGCAGGTCATATCCGCCCGTGGTCATTTCGCCCATCCGCGCGCCCAGTACGACCAGAACATCCGCATCACGCACGCGCTGCGCCAATGCCGGATTTGGCCCAATCCCAACATCGCCGATATAGTTGGGATGGCGGTTGTCGATGTAATCTTGGCACCGAAACGACGTGCCGACGGCAATGCCCGTTTGCGCGGCTAAATCGGCCAGATCGCGGGCGGCTTGAACGGACCATGCGGGGCCGCCAACGATCATCATGGGGGATTTTGCGGACGCGATCTGATCAATCACGGATTGCACCGCCTGATCAGGGATCAGTTGTGCGGCAACATTCGCGGCGGGGGCATCGGCGACGTCGGCGGTGGCCGACAACATATCTTCTGGCAGGGCCAGAACAACGGGGCCGGGACGCCCCGATTGGGCGATATGAAAGGCGTGGCTGACATATTCAGGGATGCGATCGGTGCGATCAATCTGCGCCACCCATTTGGCAAGGGGCGCAAACATTTGGCGATAATCAACCTCTTGGAACGCTTCACGGTCGCGTTGATCGCTGGCCACTTGTCCCACGAAAAGGATCATGGGCGTGCTGTCCTGAAACGCCACATGCACACCGCCCGACGCATTGGTGGCACCGGGCCCGCGCGTGACAAAGGCGACACCGGGTTTGCCGGTCAACTTGCCATGCGCCTCGGCCATCATGGCAACGCCGCCTTCGTTTCGACCAACGATGGTATCAATGCCGCTTTCAAACAGCCCGTCCAAGGCGGCCAAGTAACTTTCACCCGGTACGCAAAAGACCCGCTCTACCCCTTGGAGTTTCAGTTGATCGACAAGGATTTGACCGCCGTGACGCATAGTATTTCCCCAAAATTAGACCTGTTCAGTTGACCCCAATAGTGGGCAAAGATCAAGCGACCCGTTCGCCTAAGTCCTGATAAAATCGCAGTAAATATCCGTCTGGATCGGAAATGACGAATTGCCGATTGCCCGTTTCTGCATCGCCTTTGCGATACCAACGGTTCTCAAGCGGTAAATAAAATGCATGTCCATGGTCGGCAACACGTCGCGCAAGGGTGTCAATCCCATCCACCCGAATTTGCAGATTGACGCCGCGACCAAACGGGTATTCTCGCGGCAAATGACCATCATCGAAATCGCGGCCCAGCCCGATTAGATCGATCATCAATTCGGCGTCGCCCAGCGTCAGATAGGAAAACCCATCCTCGGGCCGATTATAGGCAACAGAGAACCCCAAAACCGTGACGTAGAAATGACAAGACCGTTCCCAATCAGAAACGGCCAATTCAGGGACCAAAGTATTTGGCATTGCCGTGGATTAATGCGTCCAAGGGGCGCGGCGGTCGGTGGCGAAATTTTCGCCATACCCACGGGCGCGAATATTGGCCTTGCGGGGTTTGGGTTCGGTGACCTCGAACGCGATGCCTTTTTCGGTGGCATAGTTAATCGCGGCCTCTTTGCTTTCAAAACGCAGTTTGACCTGTGTTTGTGTGTCGCTGGTCGATGTCCAACCCATCAAAGGATCGATTTCGCGCGATGACCCTTGGGCAAATTCCAAAACCCAGTTGCGTGTTGTTGCTGTGCCGGATGACATCGCAGTTTTTGCAGGTTTATAAATTCGTGCACGCATAACGGACTCCTATTTCTTGGTGACCTTATGCGCGATTTTTTTACATGGGACAAGGTGGAACTTGGTTAAAAATGGATTGTGTATCGTCAAGAAATTTGCAATGTTCACGCTTTGATCTTATGTCCACGAGACGTTAATCGACCCTTAACCAGAGATTCCACAATGGCACAACAAGAAATCGGGCACGCAACTGGTGCTGTCAGAGATCGCCCGAAATTAGAGGGCGGTATCAAATTTGTGATGAACACCGAATTTGAACCGGCGGGCGATCAACCGACGGCGATTGCGGAATTGTCGGCGGGCGTTTTATCGGGTGAACGCGATCAGGTGTTGTTAGGCGCTACGGGCACCGGCAAGACGTTCACCATGGCGAAGATCATCGAAGAAACCCAGCGCCCCGCCATTATCCTTGCGCCGAATAAAACCTTGGCGGCCCAGCTCTATGGTGAATTCAAAGGGTTCTTTCCCGAAAATGCGGTCGAATATTTCGTCAGCTATTATGATTATTATCAACCCGAAGCCTATGTGCCACGGTCCGACACCTATATCGAAAAAGAAAGCCAGATTAACGAACAAATCGACCGCATGCGCCATTCGGCCACGCGGGCGTTGTTGGAACGCGATGACGTGATTATCGTGGCCTCGGTCAGCTGTATTTATGGTATTGGGTCGGTCGAAACCTATGGCGCGATGACCCAAGACCTAAAGGCGGGCGGCGAATATAACCAGCGCGATATCATGTCAAATCTGGTGGCCCAGCAATACCGCCGAAATGACCAAGCATTCCAACGCGGATCATTCCGCGTGCGCGGCGACGCGTTAGAGGTATTTCCCGCCCACCTTGACGATCGGGCATGGCGGTTTTCGTTTTTCGGCGATGAGCTTGAGGCAATCACAGAATTTGATCCGCTAACAGGCCAGAAAACCGGCACCTATCACCAAGTGCGTATTTATGCCAATTCCCACTATGTCACGCCGCGCCCCACGATGCAGCAGGCGATTATCAGCATCAAAAAAGAACTGCGTCAGCGGTTGGACCAACTGGTCGGCGAAGGCAAGTTGTTGGAGGCCCAGCGCCTAGAGCAACGCACCAACTTTGATATTGAGATGTTAGAAGCCACCGGCGTGTGCAACGGCATCGAAAACTATTCCCGTTATTTGACCGGTCGTGCGCCAGGAGAACCACCGCCCACGTTGTTTGAATTCATTCCCGATCACGCCATCGTCTTTGCCGATGAAAGCCACGTCAGCGTTCCGCAAATCGGCGGCATGTATCGGGGCGACTATCGCCGCAAATTTACGTTGGCCGAACATGGGTTCCGGTTGCCATCGTGTATGGATAACCGGCCGCTAAAATTCGAAGAATGGAACGCGATGCGCCCGCAATCGGTCTATGTCTCGGCGACGCCCGGATCGTGGGAAATGGAACAAACGGGGGGTGTATTCACCGAACAGGTCATTCGCCCGACGGGTTTGCTGGATCCCCAAGTTGAAATTCGCCCCGTCGAAATGCAGGTCGATGATTTGCTGGACGAGGTGCGCAAAGTCTCTGCCGCGGGGTACCGCACCTTGGTCACGACGCTGACCAAACGCATGGCCGAGGATTTGACAGAATATATGCACGAACAGGGCATTCGCGTGCGTTACATGCACTCCGATATCGACACGATCGAACGCATCGAAATCCTGCGCGACCTACGGTTGGGGGCGTTTGATGTGTTGATCGGGATCAACCTATTGCGCGAAGGCTTGGACATTCCCGAATGTGGCTTGGTCGCGATCCTGGACGCGGATAAAGAAGGGTTCTTACGCTCGGAAACATCTTTGATCCAAACGATTGGACGTGCTGCGCGCAACGTTGACGGCCGCGTAATCATGTATGCTGATCGGATTACGGGATCCATGGAACGCGCACTTGCCGAAACCAATCGTCGGCGCGAAAAACAGATTGCCTATAACATCGAACATAATATCACGCCCGCCACGGTCAAAAAGAACGTCGATGATATTTTGGCGGGTCTGTACAAGGGCGACACCGATCAATCGCGTGTTACCGCCACAATAGATACCGGCATGGCGGGTGGCAACCTGCAAACTGTATTGGAAGGCCTGCGCACAGATATGCGCAAAGCGGCGGAAAATCTAGAATTCGAAGAAGCGGCCCACCTGCGCGACGAAATCAAACGCCTTGAGGCCGTTGATTTAGCCGTGTCCGTTGACCCATTGGCCCGCCAATCCGCCATCGACGCCGCCGGAGAAGAGGCCGTCAAATCCCGCGGCCGATCCACTGCGGGCAAGGGCGGCACCCGCACCTATCGCGGCAAAAGCCAGCGAAAATTCTGATCCTGTCGCCCATGGTTCAACATGGGCGACACTATTTGGCTTTAATCGCAGCGAATTGTCACGCTCATCTTACCTTTTGATGCGGCAGGAAAGCTAAGCTCGACCGCGTCGCGGTCAAATCCCTGCTCTATCGATGCATAGGGCAAGACATAGCTGACGGACCCTGATGACGTTGTAATCGAATTTTTTGCCGCGATTGCATTTACGTTTCGTGCATATCCCCCAAAAGGCAATTGCCCTTGTGTGGCAATCGTCCATTTGCTTGCGGTCCCAGATTGTTGATGATCAATGACCACAGGATTAGCCGTTTTTACGATGATGTTTTGATAATTGTTGCCATCAAAAACGACATTGGAATATTTCGACGGGTTCAAGCTTGCATAGGTGGTATCCACCCGATCAACGCGTTCAATGCTGCCGTTGATCGTCTTAAAGTTATTCCCACTGACCGATAAATTAGACAAGCTGTGGCCCGCGCCATAGGGTTTAACCACGATATAGGAAAACCAATCTGCAACTGCCCCCGACATGAAAACGTTATTAGAAATAGATAGGCTCGAAAAACCAAAACCCGTTGAAAAATTTGGACTTTCATCATGTTCGTTGGACTATTCAACAAAGCAATTGTCGATGTAATTACCCACAATGCTTGTCGATGTGGCCGATTTCGTCAACACGATCCCCGCTGTGCGGATCCCACCGTTGACGTCATCACCTTGATAAAAGTGATTGCCTGAAATCAAATTGTTCGATCCACCAATCACAGCAAAATGGCGGAACTGCGAGGCCCAGTTGTCGCGAATTTTCACATCATTCGCATTGACCATAAACGCGACACTCTGACGATCCGGCGCATCAATCTGCGCATCATTGGTGACAAAATGGCATCGATCGATCAACATGCCCTGACATCCGACGGAACACGACGTCAGTGCGCGTGATTTTGGCTTGGTGAAATAACAATCCAATAAATGGAAAAGCCGCCCCCCACGCGCCAACATCACACCGTTCGCGCGCCCACTACAGTTGAATTCGATATTTTGTAGGTTGAAATAACTTAGGATCTCAAAGCCACTGAAATCGAGCATGTATTTGAAACGGGTAAAGGTGAAAATCTGTGTTCCATCCGCATCGTGCAGTGCCTCGGACAAAGTGATTTTTCCTGTGGTGTCATTCTTATCTTTGACATAGACCTCGCGGCCGACGCCCTGACCTGTCACCAACGCGCCTATTTCGATATCGATAATATTTTCCACGTTGTTTAATTGTGTCGGACTGCTTGCTGAATAGGTGGCTTGGGCTTGCACGACGTTATCTTGCCAACCCAACGCGCCCGAGGCATAGAACTGGCCATTTCGGATCACGCGGCGTGTTGAATAGCTGTTGCGATTGGCAACCGCTGCCTGCATGTCGATCGGTTCGGTTAAGGTGATTGTGCGACCGCCCAAATCCAAAGAATCATGATCAAAGCTGTTTAGCAGCGCTTGAAACGCTTTTTTGAACGCCAAGACTTCGTCTTTGAATGCATCAATGTAGGTAGGCAAGTCATATGATTTCGCAATAATCAACGGCGCGTTGTCAGGCATGATCAAACGACCCTGAAAATCAATATGAGCGTTTAATGTTGTCGCACGGCCTAAGACGTAATCACCTGCAGGCACAACCAAACGGCGACCATTGGCCGCCTGATCCGCCGCAATAAAGGCGTCGACGTTGTCGGTTACACCATCACCGATCGCACCATAATCGCGTACATCAACAATATTCAGTGCATCCCGTTGAAACAGATGCGAAACATCTTCGATTGTGACATCATCGACACGCAAAACAGCGCCTGTAGGCCCCGTGATATCAAAGCCAAAATGACCAAAGGTCGGGCGGGCGCCCCAGACCATATCAACCCCGTCACGCAGGCCCGGGCCAACGATGGCAGATACTTCGTAAATCTCGCCATAGTTTTGGATCGCAACAGCAGGGCCATACTGTGTGACCTCGGCGACATGGTTACCGTCTTTGTCGCCGGCCCAAGCTGCCATGCGCACAGCGGGCAAGCCGCCTGCCATTATCTTGACCCGTGTTTTGATCAACAGATAGGTTTCGGGCAAAAGCTGCATTTCGCCCGTGAACCGAACCTTTTGTACCGCGTCATTTTTGACAATTTCCAAACAGCCAGCAAAATCCTGATCAACAGGCACAAAGGCAGAATTCCCCACAATATCATAAGTGTCATTTGCGGGCGTGCCATTGCCGCTGGACCAATAATTTAGACCGCGCGAAAAAGGGTAAGGGGAAAAATCAATGCCGTGGGTTAGTGAAATACTCATATCGGCGCCCTTCTTAGGTAAGATTGACGCCAAACTAAACAACAGCTCTTAACGTTCAGATCGCGCAACGCGCGCAACCGTGTTGCACCATCCGTTTACCTGCCCAACAGGCTGTGCTAACGCTTCAGCATGGAAAAGACGCGACACACATTGAAAATTGGTCTTTTGGGGGGGTCGTTCAATCCCGCCCATCAGGGACATGTCGCGGTCACACAAAATGCGTTGCGCCACTTTGGATTAGATAGGGTTTGGTGGCTGGTCAGCCCGGGTAACCCTCTCAAACACGCAGCGCCTACCCCGCTGCACTACCGCATCAAGGCGGCACAAGAATTGATCCGTGACCCACGAGTCAGCGTCACCGATATCGAAGCCCGCATCGGCACGCGCTTTACGGCGGACACATTGAAAGCACTGGTCAAATTATACCCCAATGTTCAATTTATTTGGCTAATGGGCGCAGATAATTTGATTCAATTTGACCAATGGAAGGACTGGCGCTGGATTATGGAAAACGTGCCCCTCGGCATTCTTGCCCGTCCCGGATCGCGATTGGCCCCCACAATTGCCAAAGCCGCGCGAATTTATGCGGAAGCACGCGTTCCTGCACGCGCTACACGCCTTTTGGGAACACGACCTGCGCCCAGCTGGTGTTATGTGAATATGCCACTCAATCATCTTTCTTCGACGCAACTACGTCACGACACTTGATCCACTTTGGACCTGAGTCTAGTGTCGGGCCATGCGCAAGACCTTGTCATTGATATCCCTTATAAAACAGATAATTTTCGCAATATGCATGACGCATTTTGTGACTTTTGCACCGTCGCCAGGCTTTGCGACTGGGCCTGAAACATCACCACGGCCCATGTGGCGTCCAGGCTCGGTGCTGCCCGATGGGATTGAAACCCTTATTGCTGATCGAAAATTCAAAGGCGAATTTTCATTTTCACTCTTTGATCTGACAACACGAACAGTGATCGAAGATCGCAATCCTACCTTTCCGATGACACCGGCCAGCGTCACAAAAACCATTACTGCGCTTTATGCATTGGACACTCTGGGGCCAGATCATCGCTTTGAAACACGCGTTCTTGCCACGGGACCCATCAACAATGGGGTCTTGCAAGGTGATCTGATTCTTGTTGGATCAGGGGATCCGACGTTAGACAGTGACCGTTTGTACGACTTGGTCCAAAGGGTCAAACAAACAGGTCTGCGTAAAATTGAGGGAATGTTCTATTACGTCACAGACAATTTTCCACAGGTCTATCAAATCGATGAGGGTCAACCGGTTTTTGTCGGCTACAACCCTGCCATTGGTGCATTGAATCTAAACTTCAACCGATTTTACTTTGAATGGGTCCGCACAGGCGCGGGCTATAACACGACCCTAGATGCGCGCGGGGCGCGGGTGAAACCAAAGGTTACCCTTGCTCAGGTCGAGATTTCAGAGGGGACAGGCCTGATTTTTGGCTATACCCATGGGACTGATATAGAAAGATGGACGGTGCTGCGGACGGCTCTTGGACAAAAGGGCGGGCGCTGGTTGCCGGTTCGGAACCCAAACCGCTATACCGCCGAGGTTTTTCGCGAAATTGCACAGGGGGCAGGCATTGCCTTGGCCCCACCCACTGCGGCCCAGACCGTCAGAACGGGGACCACACTTGCCACTGATCAAAGCCCCGCGTTGGGCGACATCATCAAAGATATGTTGTTTTATTCGACCAACCTTACGGCCGAAGTCATCGGCCTTGCCGCATCACGGCGCGCAGGCCTCGATCCCGCAACCCTAAACGCATCTGCACAGCATATGACCACATGGGCCAGGACGCGCTTGGGTATGGCGCAGACCACTTTTTATGACCACTCTGGCCTAAGTGATAAGACCCGCATGACAGCCCAGGACATGATCGCTGCGCTCACCTCGGTCAATGACATTGATCCGGGTTTTGAAATGCGTTTGAAATCAATTCGGCCCCGCACCGCGACAGGCGCCTTAGACACTGTTTCAACGGCCAAAATTATGGCGAAGACAGGGACATTGAACTTTGTATCCGCCCTTGCTGGCTATCTGACGGCTCAGGACGGACGCAAATATGCATTTGCTCTGTTTAGCCGCGACATGACCGCAAGACAAAGTGCAGACAATGAAAATTCAGAGCAACCAAAAGGATCTATGGCGTGGTTGACACGGTCGCGTAATTTGCAAAGTGGGCTGATGTATCGTTGGACACGCCTGGACGGCGCAACGAATTACACCGTCAGGTGACGCACGCGGGCACCACGTTCAATGGCCGCGGCATGCAATCGATCTATGTTCAGCTCGTAGCGCATTTCTTCTAATAAACGCAGTTCGGTTTCGCGGATCTTGCCATCCGCCGCCGCAACGTCACAGCATAACGCATAGGCGGTTTCAAACAATCGCTCTGGCAAGTTGTCACGCACCAAACCAAATAACGCATCCAGACCGTCTTCTTGTTCGAAAAGATCGTAAACGATATTTGAAATCAGCGTGATACGATCGATGTCATAGGCCGCAAACACCGGCAAATGGTTCACAGTGGATTGGATTTTCACCAATTCCGATGTGCGCACATCTTCGTCTGAAATGGTCAAGGCAACCATCAACGCAACCAGACAATCTTGCTCAGTTAGGACATGCGGGGCTTCACGCGTCATTTAGACATCCTTTCAATGTATCATCTCTGAGAATAGAAACGAATTTATCATGGGGCAATAGGGAAACCTACCAAACCTTGCGGCAGTGCAGAAAACCCGTTATGACACGCCAATTCCAATCGGAAAAGATTCCACAATCATTATCGGAGTGTTCACATGTCTGTTCTGCGCGATGCTGCAATGAGCTCAAAAGCTTGGCCCTTTGAAGAGGCACGTCGCGTATTGAAACGCTATGAAAAGGCACCGCCCGAAAAGGGATATGTTCTGTTTGAAACAGGCTACGGCCCATCCGGCCTGCCCCATATCGGCACCTTTGGCGAAGTGGCCCGCACCACAATGATCATGCGTGCATTCCGCGAAATTTCCGACATCCCCGCAAAATTGATCTGTTTTTCCGACGATCTGGACGGCATGCGCAAGGTGCCTGGCAACGTCCCGAACCAAGAGATGTTGAAAGAGCATCTGCAAAAACCACTGACATCGGTTCCCGATCCCTTCGGCGAATACGAAAGCTTTGGCCACCACAACAACGCCATGCTGCGTCGGTTCTTGGACACGTTCGGGTTTGAATACGAATTCTACTCCGCGACCGAATTTTATGGCTCTGGCGAATTTGACACCGTGTTGCGCCGTGCCGCAGAACGCTATGACGATATCATGAAGGTGATGTTGAAATCGCTGCGCGAAGAACGCCAACAAACCTATTCGATCTTTTTGCCGATCCACCCCGAAACGGGCCGCGTTCTGTATGTCCCGATGAAAGAGGTGAACGCCGCCGACGGCACCATCACCTTTGACGACGAAACAGGGCGTGAATGGACCCTGCCCGTCACAGGTGGCAATGTGAAATTGCAATGGAAACCCGACTTTGGCGCGCGCTGGGCGGCCTTGGGCGTCGATTTCGAAATGTACGGCAAAGACCATTCGACGAACACGCCGATCTATGACCGGATTTGTGAAATTCTGGGCCACAAAGCACCCGAGCATTTCACATACGAATTGTTCTTGGACGACAAAGGTCAAAAGATTTCGAAATCCAGCGGCAATGGCATTTCCATTGACGAATGGCTGACCTATGCGTCGACAGAATCGTTGGCCTATTTCATGTATCAAAAGCCGAAAACAGCAAAACGCATGTATTTCGACGTGATCCCCAAGGCGATGGATGAATATCATCAACAGCTGCGCGCCTATGCGGACCAAGATCACGCCGCGCGGATCAACAACCCCGTGTTCCACATCCACGGCCACAATGTTCCGCAATCGGATATGGTTGTGCCGTTTTCCATGCTGTTGAACTTGGCCGCGGTCGCGAATGCGGATGACAAAGACCAACTGTGGGGCTTTATCCAACGCTATGCGCCGGATGCATCGCCCGAAACCAACCCGCAACTGGATCAGGCCGCGGGCTTTGCCGTGCGCTATTACAACGACTTTGTGAAACCCACGAAAGTGTTCCGCGCCGCAACCGATCTGGAACGCGAGGCATTGATTGACCTGCGTGATCAGCTAAAGGCATGGGACGGTGGTCTGGACGCCGAAGCGCTGCAATCCGTGGTCTATGCCTGTGGCCGTGACCGGTTTGATCCGCTTCGCGATTGGTTCGGTGCGCTTTACGAAGTCCTCTTGGGCGCAACCCAAGGCCCCCGTTTCGGCGGCTTTATCGCGCTTTACGGCATCGACGAAACCATCGCCCTGATCGACGCAGGTCTGAACGGCGAGTTTTTGTAAGCACTTAAATAAATCATGAAATAAGCCGCCAGCCAATGATCAGATTGGCTGGCTGTTGTCTTTCCTTCAAAAGCTTTCAAAAACGACATTTTTCTGTGCCACCACAGACAGATCGATACTTGAATTCGTAATGCATCCAATTTTCTATCATTGCAATTAACTGTCACACAGGACGGCACGATGAAAAGATCAACTCAGCCAAACATCTTGGTCATTATGGCCGATCAAATGACGCCCTTCATGTTGGATGCATTAGGCGGCATGGGCGCGCGTACGGAAAACATCGCGAAGCTGATCAAGACATCGGCAAATTTTACCAATGCCTATACGCCCAGCCCGATTTGTGTCCCTGCGCGGTCATGCTTTATGACAGGTCTTTATACGTCGAATACAGGGTGTTATGATAATGGTGACCCCTATCACAGCTTTATTCCAACCTTTGCACACTATCTGACCAATGCGGGCTATGACACGGTCTTGTCGGGCAAGATGCACTTTATCGGCGCAGATCAATTACATGGCTTTAAGCAGCGGTTGAATACGGATGTCTATCCGTCGGGCTTTATATGGTCTTATCCCTTGCCGGATCCAGAAAATCCAAACGACCAAGCGTTTGATTTCGTGTCGCAATATGTCGTCAAAAATATTGGACCAGGGTGGTCCAAAGAATTGCAATACGACGAAGAAACCCATTTCAGATCATTGGAGTACTTGCGCCACGCACCGGGCGATCGACCGTGGATGTTAACAGTATCCTATACCAATCCACACCCCCCCTATAAGGTGCCGCGCAAATATTGGGATATGTACAAAGACGCGGACATCCCCCTGCCCGAATATCCCGACGATATGGATGACAGGTATTCGTTCTTTGATCACGCGCTGCGACGCTGGCATGGGTTGCATTTGCGAGGTAACGAAATTCGTGACCTCAAAAACCTGATCGCAATGCGGCGCGGCTTTGCCGCCCTTGCGCATTCCGTTGACGACAAAATCGGCGAATTGACGGACGTTCTTGATGAACAAGGGCTACGGGACAAAACAGTCGTTATCGTCACGTCCGACCATGGCGAAATGCTTGGTGAAAAGGGCTTAATCCAAAAACGAAGCCTCTATGAATGGTCCGCACGCATCCCGTTGATTGTCGACATGCCCGGTCAAGCGGCCCGCACAATCGATACGCCGGTATCCTTGATCGATTTAGCGCCAACGTTTGTGGACATGGCGGGCCAATTGCCCGTTGCACC
>Ga0181606_10004016_pt1 | contig 12323 bp, 1 predicted proteins | sample 041ome_10_FD_132994 | JGI IMG/M metagenome (GOLD analysis project Ga0181606, IMG submission 132994) | Coastal salt marsh microbial communities from the Groves Creek Marsh, Skidaway Island, Georgia - 041412US metaG (megahit assembly) | ecosystem: Environmental > Aquatic > Marine > Intertidal zone... | reverse complement strand
TGATCTGAAAAGTTTGCGTCGCGCGAGACCGCGCGCGCGCGAACGCGGCGGGACCGCGCGACGGACGCGCGCGAAAACGTCAATCGCGTCGCGCATCCCGGAGACGGATCGCGGCGTCGCGCGTTTTCGGCTCGCGACGCGGGGTGTTGCGCGGCGAAACGCGTTGATCTGAAAAGTTTGCGTCGCGCGAGACCGCGCGCGCGAGGCGACGGGAGGCGAGACGCGAGACGCGAACGAACGAAGCCAACGAATCGATGACGCGGCGTCGTCGAGCGCGAGGAGAGGGAAGCGGGGCGCGTCGGGGCGAAGGGTCGAGAGTCGGCGGTGACGCGAGGCGCGGGCGAGGGGCGGCGGGGGCGCGAGGCGCGCGCGGACGGGCGAGTGGGCGTCGGCGCGTCGCGGTGGTATTCGCGGCGGCGGCGGCGTTCGCGGCGCTGACGCGCGGCGCGGACGCGATAACAATGGATTGGGGACAGTGGTGCACCGAGGCCGCACAGTTATGGACGTACGACAGCACATCAAGCTCGTGCCCGAAGTGTTACAGAGGTTCGAGCAGGCCGACTTATGAGGCGTGGACGTGGTGTAACGATGGGGGTGGGGAACACAAACGAAATACAAAACACGGATACAATACTAAACCCGAAACGAAAACCTGCTCCTCTCCGCAATGCGCGGATTGCGAAGGTGCTTGGACACCGTGGACAGAGTGCGGCGCGCCGGGCACGCCGCGTTTCGATACGAATGAGAAAAGTAAAGTGGAGCCCTTCACGGGATGCGGTGTCTCTGAACAAAGCAGAGAGTACATCATCACGAGGGAGGCAAACGCGGGCGCGACTGCTTGTTCGTGGCACGACGGCGCCTACGAAATACGACCGTGTGACATGCCGGCGTGCGAGGCACCAAAGGTGACGTTTGAGCACGAAGACGGCGGTGACGTCGCGTCCAACGTGTTTGATTTCGGTATCACGATCAAACACGACCTATTGTGCGGAGAGGGCGCGAGTTGTCAAACGTCGACGTTGAACACGAGAGAAGACGTGAACTGCGCGAGTACGATCCAGCGGCAAGATGTAGATTCAGTGTTAAAGACGCTGGGGAACAACTTCAAAGATGATCAAGCCGAGTCCGACGGATCGATCGCGCTTCTCGATGCAACACAAGGGTACGTCAAAGGATCATACGTCATCAAATACACGTGCAAGGTTACGCATCGCACGGATCAACGCAAATCGAAAGCGCTTAAAAAATGGAATTTTAAGTTCGTGTATACGCAACAGTCCACCATGTCCACCATCCTCACGGAAGTATCGATGGATGGTGAACATCACTTTCGATTGGTTCAAGGGTGTGAGATCTTCGTATCCGGAAAGCCGTACTTGGTTCGACAGGTGTTGCTGAACTCGCCGGACTACATCGATTGCAAGTGCACGGAGTGTGATTCCAAGTGCGTGGACGATGCAAAGGAATCTGTCTTCCGCACGATTGATAGCAACCCGCAAGACGGCGAGTTGTCGTTCAATGAAATCGTCTCGACTTTGCGTTCATACAGCGCTGATCCGTCAATCGTGTACAAGTTGCGCTCACACACACCCTTAAGCTTGGGTGACTTGATGGCTACGGACGCTCCACCGCCGGGTTGCAGTGCAAAAGGCAGAGCACTACAGATGACGAGAGCGACCTACCCTTCGGTCGATGCCGGCAGAGAGACGACGACGACCGAGTGCCAAGATACCTCGTCCATGGCCTCGGCTGAATGGCGATATTCTAGTGAAGAGTCTGAACAACCGAAAAAGGGCGACGTTGTGTGCGTCTACGTCGATGGGTTTCTCATCGAAACGGCGCAACCCTTGGCTGCAGAAGCAGCCGTCGACGCGAAAAATTTTGAGACGCTTAAAAGCGGCTACCCCATTTTGCGTCGCATCGAAGACACAAGGCCGGTGATCGATGATGCAACACTCGCACTCGTTGAGGTGTACACGTTTGACGACGATGAAGCGGAAGCAGACGGTCACGATTACAAAAGCGTTGAGCAATATCGCGTGGACAACGGATACGGCGGTTTCGCCGTTTCGCTTGATTTGGCTACTCTGGGGTGGTTCGACGATGGAGGGGTCTCACCGCTTGAGAGGGGCTTGATGAAACTCGATCGCACTCCCCTACACGATGTCTTTTCGTTTTCGACGTGGCTTCGGCCGAGCAGCTTTAACTATGACGATGAGTATTTTTACTTTTTTACGGTGGCGGTGTTTGAAACTACGGATCATTCCTATACTTTGTCGGTTTCCCTGCACTTTCACGACTTAGACTTTAAAGATCGTCCGTTTACACTTACTTTTAAGTTCTACGAACGATTTGCAGGAGACGAACCAAAGAAAACTGAATTGGTGGAGGGCTTTCCGAAAGATGAATGGTACATGATCGCGTTTTCGATTTCGGCATCAGGTTCCCTAGACTTTTACAGCGCAAACGTTTCAGCATCAACACTGAAGAAACAATCGATTGCAAATTTTGTTCAGCCGGGCTTGACGTGGAAACTTGTCAAGTTGAGTCATGCGAGTTTAGGTAAGACGCTAACGGGCGCAACGCGCGTGTACGCGGGCCACGCGCCGCAGGAAAGGTTCGAGGAGGAGCTTCGATGCGGTTTGAAATCCCTTTGTAACCGTCTCGCGCGCGCCCTACCGTCGCAGAGACGCGTCGTGTGCGTCACCATGCGAGGATCGGGCGCGCTGGAGCCAGAGTCGTCGTGCGCGACGTCTCTGTTCTACGATGGCACTCCCATGGACATTCAAGCGAGGATGGAGATCGAAGGCGTCAAGTTTTACTTCCGCGACACCGCTTGGGACGAGAGCGGATTCGAAATCGAACGCCTCGCGATCGACGACACAACTTTGACGTACAAAACCGTGGTGACCGTCAGTAACGATTTGAATGGATGTGCCACCATATTTAATTCGATCGTTTATATGGATGGACAGGCGTCGCAAACGCCGAATGCAGAGTGGCGGTATCGCATCACCTCAAAGTTTCAGAAGCCGCGCTCAAACGGTTTGACGTTTCTCCGATCAAAAGCCGCGTACTTCAAGACGCCGTGGAGGGCGAGTGTGGAGGGTTACGTGTACGCCGGTGCATCTACGACTGGCGTGCGCGACGTGCGCATATGTGCAGATTTCATGGAATCAAACGCGACCATGCGTAAGGAGAAACTGAAAGCGTTGGCGAAGCGCAGCCGCGGTCTCGATCTCGCTCTGCATAAAAGGGTCACGCACTCGGATGCCAAAGTTCGCGGTGTCTTTGCGGCGACGAGTCCGTCGAGTTCCGACTCTGTATTGGTGGCATCAAACGATTACTTGCGCGTGGATCTCGGTTCGTGGTCTTCTGTCGAGAGTATCGAGGTGTGCGTCAAGGTCGAGAGTACTAATTCGGCGAACATTCTCGAGGCGTACGTGCACGACCTCCCAATCGATTCAGAAAAACACGGCAATCGTTGCGAGCTAGATCTTATGGCTGATTCTGCCGCTGCATCTGATAAGTGCGCAGGTCAAGAGGGAACGACGCGTCTATTGAAGTTTTCGTGCGTGGGGTCGCGCGCGCGCTCGTTTCACGGACAGTTTATTGACGTCGTCGCGGTGAGTAAATCCGTCGTCCAGTCGATTTCAGCGACAGGCACTCAGACACTATGTAAGCATTCAGCGCTGACGGACGAAGACGGACGATACGAGATGACGATTGAGGACGACTCCGGAAACGTTAAGATGAAGAGCAAGCTGCATTTTGGAGCTTACAAAGAGGAAATACGGTCGAGTAGCGAGGTTTCGCTCAACGAGTGTGCAAAAAACGAGTCCTACGTATACATGATACTGTCTTCAACAGCATCGACTCCATTACTGGCGCAATCAGTTTCAGAAAGTCTGAGCAGTGCATCTAACAGCACGGATGGAAATGAAACGTTGCCTCGAAGTGATGAGAAAATGTTCACGCGCTTCCAGTTGGAGGAGAACGTACGAGACAACGCAACGACCGATAGGCATTTTTTCCCCGTGATCGACGACACTTTGTGGAAACGCCTCGACGTGGACGCTGATGGACTCGTCACCCAGAGTCAACGAAACGATTTTATCGCAACTCTGGGAGACTTGGGAGCGAATGACATCTCGGCGTTAATTTTCATGGTATTCCCCACGTGCGAGATCGAACACAAATCACACTTTGAGGTGGTCGCTTCGCTTCCGGGAGCTTGCGGCGAGTTTGCGCTCGTGCGACGCGATAACACAAGAATGCCAGTGACAGCGAGAGATTATCGCTCATTATATGATTCTACATTCAAACGCGTGCTCGCAAACTCCAAAGCCGAAACGTGCAGACCGTTGACAACGGCGCAGCCCGTACCGCAATTTGGGGATGACAAACTGAAGTTTGCGATCCCTGTATTGATGATTTCCGACCCATCTGCAATACCAGAAGAAAGTTCCAGCGTTGGCATGGCTTTGGATTTGACGATAACCGCACGCGAGCGTCCGCCTGATATCATTCACGTGTTTGGCAAGCCACCGAAAACTAAAGGCGGCACCAATGAGGCAGCTTCAGAAGTTCAACTGATGGAAAATATATTCTCTGACTCTGCCATGCACAAAATCACAGAAGTTGAAATCTTCCACAAGCGAATCGTGGAAAAGGATATCATCGACAACACAGCAATTATCGTGCGTGGGGCTGTGTTGTTTCCTAAGCAAATTACACAAGAATCCACATCTTGCGGACTCGATGGCGCTGTTATTGAAGTCATGAACACGGAAGGTGAAATTGAAGAACATACAACCGATAACAGTGGGTGGTTCGAAATTTCCCTGACGCCAGGAAGAAGGTATGTGGTGCGATCGCGATATAAGGAGCATGTCATTTGCTACGCCGGCGATCAAGTCAATGACGCCCTCAGCGATGCAAGGTCATGCTCTGAACAAAATATCGCGATTAATGCAACGACACCGAAGTCGCAGGAAGAAGCCATCGAACACTTCCAGCACAGTACAGTAACACTCGAAAATCCCACCCAGGACACGTACGTATTTTTCACCGACGCAACGAAGTCGAAACTTGATCTTGGTCTCTTTAAAGGCGAATGCGATGCCAAGTATGGTGATGCCATATTCAAGGCAACGCCGGTGAATGGGTGTCACGCACCAATCATAGTCAGCAGTCACGATATAGGAAATTGGTTTAAGCCCATTCTCTCAGACGGCACTGAAGAAGACGGTTTCGCGGATGACAATGACTCGCTACGAATTCCTTTTTGGCCATACGCCGCGATTGAGTACTCGTTTACGTTACTCAAGGCGCCAGGGGCGCCAGATGTGGTGTATGAGAAAATCCGTGAAGCCGATATGATAAACGATTGTTCGGCGAAAGAAGAAGTGCTCGACATTTTGAAATATTTCGAACAGAAAGACGAGCTTGTGAAGTATGCCAACTTGCGCGATAGCGTAGATGGCGTCCAAGTCAGATATAAGTACCATGGCTTCATGTGCGCTTCCATTCGCCTACCAAAAGTCGATAACGACAATCAAGTATGCTACAGGAAAACCGAATCGCTCGGAAGTCTTACCGCCGAACACTTCATCGGTGAGACAGGTTTTGAAGAGCTGAAAGGACGGATCGATGTTGGTGCAAAAGAAGTTGCAGTCGAAGTATTCGAGCTCCATGGCACCTACGATTCAAATGGCGAATTCAACATGGCGAATTCAACATGCCGCATATTCCCGAGTTCTGCACTTCAAACTGGAAATACCGTAGTGTCTATGCGCCAGGACGTCACAGACGAAAGCAGCAATCCATGTCATCCGAATCGTGGGGGAGGTTCCCAGTGCGACTTCGAGCTGGTGACGGACGAAGATTCCGGGCTTGTTTTATTTCCTGGCGACAAAGATTCTGACTCACAGGACTACGCCGTCGTGAACCGTGGGGAGCCAAATCTGGCGTTTCCTTATCGACGATCGTTCAGTGTTACCGTCACTCGCTTTGACAACTACTTCAAAACATCATTATACGCAAAACGGCCTTTGATTTCACTCGGCCCCAAAGTCCGCTCGTCAAAATACGACCTCAGCGACGACACGTTTTGGGCCACTGTGCCCATGGAAGGGCTGGTTTACACTGTCGTCCACGATCCCCCGGGTGGAGACTCGTATGCTGAACTCGGCACTGGGACGAAAATAGGGCTTTCGTTTGAACTCTCGGGCACACGTGCGGCTTCGTCGGATAGGAACACTGTTTCTGAGATGCAGGCGGACACTGAACTAGAGGTCAACCCAGGTGTGAATGCGGGCGTCGGGATCGAGGCTGAAATGTCTGCGCCCGTCAAAATGCTCACCATGAAAGGAGACTTCACGTATTCCATGCATGGGCCAAAACTCGAAATGACGAGCGTGAATCAAAGTGGATGGGACCTTGAAATGTCGACCGATCGGGTGATTCGTTCAAGCCAAGATCCTGCAATCGCCGGGCGCACAGGTGACTCCATTCTAGGTGGTGGTGTCGAGCTCGTGTACAAAATTTCTGATCAACTAGACGTCTACAGTGACACTGGTTGCTTACGATCTGAGCCGTTCATCACGTGGGAACCACGACGACCGACCACCTATATCTTTACGGTTGCCTCCATCGAGCGTCAAGTCATTCCGAATTTAGAATTTCTACTTACCACTGTAATTGCTGGCAACGTTGCAAGCGATGGGTCAGATATGCCGTTTGAGTGCGATGGTGATGGAGAACTCGGTGAATACGGTCCGATCGCCAACTGCTCACCTAGCGAGATAGTGCGTGAATGGACACGGTATTTGAACGAAAAATTGGACAGTTGGCGTCGGACACTCGACTGGGCTTCACCGCAAGTTTACACAATTGAAAGTGGCGGCAAGAAAAAGAAGAATTATGACACTATTAAGAAAATCATGACACCCGCCATGAGCGATGAGAGTGTATTTGGTCGAAATTACGCTGATAAGTCGCAACTGTTTACGGATGAATTTATTGACAAAGATACGAATGATGTCATGGAAGAACTTTCGGATACCTGGGACGCTTCGTTTTGGATGATGCCGTTCAATGGATTTGGCCCACCTCCAATGTTCCCCGATGCAAAGGCGCTCGCCGCTGGCAACGTATGGGGAATCCCATCAGAGTACTGGGAACCTGACTTGGACCCCGGCCATCGTGCGGCCACCGCGAATGCGGTCGCTAAAATCACTGGAAAAGATCCTTCTGAAGATGCTCTTACCGCGTCAAAGTCCGATTTAGGGCCGAGTTCAAGGGCGATCTCACGACTCGTCGCGTCAGAAGCAGCCATGAGCACGAACAAGAAGAAGAAAGCGCTTCCATTACTTACTGAATCAGTTTCGGAAATGCGCAAACTAAATGCCAATATAAAGGCGGCCAAGCTTAACTCGAGGCTTGCTAAGTTTGACAGGATGATGGAACAATTTCTTGACTTCAACACAGATTTTTCAGAATTCGAGACGCAGAAGGTTTCAAAACTCAAAGTGGTGACAAAAAAAATGAAAGAACTGAAAACCAAACTGGCGTCCAAACTACCCGACCCGAAGAAATGGTTCAAATGGAAACTACCCGACCCGACAGATTGGAAGATGAACCCAAAATTTAAGACGATTTCTGATAAAGCAGGGAAAAATGCCAAAACTTCTGCGCTTAAAGTCATCGCCAGTGCGACCATTTTCGGCGCTTTAGAGTCGTATAAAAGTGAAATCCGCAAGAGCACTTATCCTTACGTGTCGTTTCCGAGAGAGGCCTATCGAGAAAGTGTGCCGAAAATTGAAGATGCTTTTAAGGGTGACAGTGGTGGAATTTATACATTCGGTTCGCTAACTAGCGCTCTGGACGATTTGAGCAGGACTTTCCACTCGTGTCCTCAAGGTAAGCCTCTATGCTCACGGTTGGATTACAATGATAACAAAATGAATGCGTCCGACACCGCGTTCAGTGAAAAATTCGCTCTCGGTGAAAATCAAGCTCTCTCTCGCGAAGACTTAGAAAATCGCGTCACAGTATCCTTCACGGGTGGAAAAGCGTTTACGGGGATGTATAAACGCGGCAACGCTTCCGAATTTGAAACCGACTCGATTCTATTGACATTCAGTGGCGGCGGTCACTCAGTAGAATACACGTTCCAATCTTCGGAATCGATCGTGGATAACCACTACACCTTGAACGTCGGGCTTCATGCCGAGGCGGCAAACGAACATGACATTCAATGGGGCGGCCTGCTAGGATTTCCTATCATGCTCGGTCTCGCTATCGCTGGTGTAGACGATAAATCAACCTGGACGTTTACGAAAGATATATCATACGACAGATCTTTCGTCTGGAACAAACACGGGCAAGTGTCGACGCAGTACACGCTCGGAGATCCTCACTTGGGAGATAAATTCGTCGTTCAAGTTGGATCCGACATTCGATTCGGTACGCCCGTTTTCATCACGATGGGTGGACGAAGCCTCTGTCCCGGCGAACCGCTGACGATATGGCGCGAAGCTGGCATCGAGTTCGCCACTCTCCAGCCGAGTCTCGCCAATACGGATTTACCTCCGGGAGATCGCGCGACGCTGGTTCTCACGATAATAAATGAAAGCCCGTACCGAGAAGCCTCTCCAATTGGGTTACAAATCGTCGACCTCGTCGCGGAGAGCGTCACGGCTGTTATCGACGCTGCCTACGACAACGCCTGGAAACGAGCATCACCCAAAGAGGTTTACGAAGCGGTTCGTGAGGCGGCGTCGCTGAGTAAAGCATCCGAGCACGAAATCATTAAATCTATGCTGGAGGTGGCCAAGAACGCCGCGGATGACGCAGCGGCTGATGAATCTCTGAGCGGTTTTGAAGTCGCGCGAAAAGTGTATCAGAAATCGGTAGAAGCGCCCGATGTGGGATACGAAATGCACGATCTTGAGTTCCTGGCGATGTACGAGTGGATACCGCCTCTTGGGGACGTCGTTCCGCTTAAATTTGCCGGTGGCGATGGACTGCGCACGCAGAATACCGTGCGAAAAACGTCATTTACGCTCACCATCGGCCGCGGAGGCTCGGCTCCGTCAAAGATTGAGTACGTCGGCCTTCGTCTCGTGAGTTTGTGCGAATTTGAACTGCAAGAGAGCCGTAACTTCGACCGAGCCCCCATCGGCGACACCGTGCGTTTGGGTACCATCACCTGGGCGCACCAATGTCCGTCGGTGGCTTTCGGCAAGCGCACGGCTGAAACGTACGCGTACAAAGCAATATCGATACACGACGACAAAAAGTTGGAGATTGAAATCGAAGGAGATCTTTCATCGGATGACGTCAAGTTTTGTCGCTTGCAGTACAGGCGTGTGAGTTCCGGAGGCGAGTGGATATCCGCGCGAACGAGAACGTCGGATGGAGGCTTGGCCAAGGCCGACTTGCGGGATTTCTCGGCGACAAACCTTATTTGGGATATCGGTGATGAAAACTTATTGTCTGGTTACAAAGACGGCGAATATGAAATTCGCGTTAAAAACTTTTGCGGCGGCTCCGTGAGTTCCGGCGCAGATGTGTACCAGTACGTGTCGGACCAAACGCTCACCCTCAGGGTTGATACTTCTGCGCCCACGCAACAAGGCAAGTATCAGGATAAGTCTTCGCGAACCATCTGGGTCAAATACTTGGAAGAAATCGATTGTTCCGAGACAAAGGTGACGTTGAGGAAAGTTCTCGACGAGTCCTGCAAAGATGTGGTACATGGAATCGTGTCGCAGGCAGAGCTAAAGAGTGAGTGGAAAATCATGTGCGTGTACGCGGCTGACAAAGGCGAATGGCTCATGGAGTATCCATCGTCGGCGTCTGGTTTTTTCGAACTTCAGGTGGAAAATATCAAAGACATCGCCGGTAACGTCGCAGACGACTTTACGTGGCAGTTCACTGCAAGTAACGGGGTCGAAGACTGCTCAAAGTATATTTGCAACGCGAACGAACGCGTCTCTGGTGGAAAATGCGTAGCCTGTGAGACGGGATACGCAAGACCGGCTGGTGACAATGTGCGCGGTGGGGAAGATACCATGTGTGAGACGTGCGCAGAGAATCACAAGAGAGTGCAAGGCGGGTGCGTGCCGTGCGATCCCGGCTCGGTGAGCGCCGGCGGTGTCGCGAGCGAGTGCGTGCCAACGTACTGCGACGGATCTTCGCAGTACGTGAGCTCTCACGAATGTCAATCGTGTCCCGTCGGATCCGAGCGATCAAAGAATTTCACCGAAGATGTTCCTGGCGACGACGCGTCCGCGGGCGACACATCGTGCGATCAGTGTTCGGCGGGTTACTTTCGCAAAGGGCAGACGTGCGTGCGCTGTCCGAAACACAAAATGAGCGCGGCTGGTGCGACGAGCATCGATGCGTGTATTTCACATCGATGCGCTCGCGACGAGTACGTTCGCAAACATGAGTGCGTCGCTTGTCCTCTCGGGTATGCGAACGAACCGGGCGACGACGTCAGCGGTAGTGACTCCTCGTGCGGCTTTTGTGCGGCTGGTTTCTTTGCGTCGAAGGGCGCGTGTTTGCCGTGCGCGACGGGGACGTGGACTCGCTCTGCGAACGAAACAAAGAGATTTGACAGATCAGACGTGTCCATCGAGAGTGATTGTCCGATTTGCGCGTCAAATTTCGTCAAGCACAACGGCACGTGCGTTGAAGTCGAGGGATACCAGACGACGGCTTACGGAGCCGGCGGCGAATCGCACGTCAAGCCTATTCTTTGCGACGCCGGGCAAATGATCAACGCCACCAATCACGCGTGCGAAGATTGTCCGGTGGGGTACAACAACTCACTGGAGCGAGTTCGAGGCGACAAAGAAACGTACCACCGCTTCTCTTGCACGCTGTGCGCGGCGAATCATCATGTCTCAAAGGGCGCGTGCGTCGCGTGCGAAGCGGGATACGTGAACGACGAGGGCGATGAAGCTGACCCTCGCGCCGATGCAGGCGAAACGACGTGCAAAAAGTGCGCCGCCGATCATTACGTCGAAAATGATGCATGTGTGCGCTGTCCAGTCGGCCGAGCGAGTCCCGAAGGGAGTCGTATCGCGGATGGTAACACGACGTGCGACGACTGCGCGGTGAATTATTACAAGCATGGTGACGAGTGCAAGCGATGCGCGGATGACGAATTTTCAGACGGCGGCGCGGACGCGACGTGTACACCAGTTAAGTGCATCGCGGATGACGCGAAGGATGTCAGGTTGGCTGTATTCTTGGACCACTCTCGGATGCCCTTTCTCGATATTCGCACCGCGTATCACGAATACGTCCGCGGTCACAAGTGCGTCCGCTGCGAAACGGGGCACTTTGCGTTCAATGAATCGGCAACATCATGCGACTATTGCGACGCCGTGGAAGGATTCGCGCCGGACGGTTTTGGTGGCTGCGCGAAACACGCATGTCCGATTGGATACTCTTCTTGGGACCCCCCCAATGTTTCTCTGAACTCGTCTCGAAACATCCCGTCGTGTACTCGCTGCGCTCCTCAGTACTTCATGACGGCGAACGGCGACTGCGAGCCGTGTCCAGACGGCACGTCCAGAGGCGGCATCGGTGGGCCAAACGAGACGTGTCGCCGTCTTTCTCGCGCGAGACTCGGTGTCGGCGCGAAGACGTCCGCATCCACCCCCGCCGCCGCGTCCGCCGCCGCGAAGCGCGCGCTGGCGTCCACCCCGACGCTGACCGACGCCTCGCCGCGTCCACCATCCGATCATCTGAAGAACCTGGTGTCTCGCCTCGTACCACTCATCGCCGTCTTCGCCCTCGGTGTCGTCTATCAAGACTTTTCGACGAGACGTCGACGGCCATCCTCGGAGCCGGCCCGTGCCATCGCCGACGTCGCGACGCCGCTCCTCTCTCGCGACGGTCGTGCGCTCGACGTCCACCCCTACGGCACCGCCGTGTGAGCGCGCCCGCACGACGAGAGACGAATAAAATTTCATGAAATTTAATAAAATACTGTACGTAACCAATTTCTCGCGCGAGAGCGCGTTCGCGCGAGTCGACCGACGACGCACCGGTCGGTTTCTGCAGCGCGATTGGGCGAAAACGAAGACGGCGAAGATGATTCGTGGTTGAATCGTCGCGCGTTGAGCAAGCATTGGGACGAGGCGGCGGCGTACGACGTGGATTTTTTTAGGGTTTAGGGTAGACATTTGAACATCTTGGGGATCTACCTGCAGAACTGTCGTTTCGACATGGAAAGCAAAGGGCCCATACTGGATAGATCTCATGGCTCGAAATGGCAAAGAACACACTTGTGTGAGAAAGCT
>Ga0181606_10004015_pt1 | contig 12323 bp, 10 predicted proteins | sample 041ome_10_FD_132994 | JGI IMG/M metagenome (GOLD analysis project Ga0181606, IMG submission 132994) | Coastal salt marsh microbial communities from the Groves Creek Marsh, Skidaway Island, Georgia - 041412US metaG (megahit assembly) | ecosystem: Environmental > Aquatic > Marine > Intertidal... | reverse complement strand
TGCGATCTCGAAAAAGAAAAAGAAGAAACAAGAACAAGTTGCGTCATTTCCCGGTGCGATTTGAACGCGCGAGATATTCGGAGAAAGAACAAAGTTATGGACGCAATGTTACGCGGTGAACCAGTGTTGCTGAGAAATTCTGGAGTCGTTGGAAAGCTCGACGCAAAGTTCAACGCCGATTCGAAAATCGGACTTGCTCAGGTGTGGAATTTCGATCACCTCGCTAAAATCCTGGGTGTACCAGATGATGGAGGAAACGGCGCGCCCACGCATACGTGGAAATGTTTCGTTTGCCCCTCGGATAAACACAGATTCATCGAGCACGATGAATCAAAAAATATCCTCGGCTCGGATTATTACGTCAGAGAACCAGAAACACAGTCGCTCGATTGTACTTTCCACGAGTTTGTTCAGTGTGCGCGTGCGTGGAAAGATAAGTCAATTTATTTCGAGAGCGTTCTTACGAAAGATTCAATCTCGAGAAAGACGATGTCTTCCTCCAACGTGATGGAGAAAGGTATCTTTGATTCAAAAATTGGACCATTAGCCATAGGAGATTTAGAAAGTTTATTCGATTGGAAATGGTTCCAGAGTTTACTGAGCTTTCAACGCTTTGGTTCGATTCTCTCTATGAAGCTGTCGGCGGGTTGTCGAGACAGTCTTCGTCCTTCCCGTTATAGTCTCGAAGACTCGTTCATAGTTCAGATCCACGGTCGCAGACGAATTCTCCTGATAAATCCAGATCAAACTTACAAGGGCATGTACCCGTACCCGATTGCCCATCCGTACGACAAATTTAGCATGGTTGATTTGGACGACGTGAACGACGGACAGTTTCCGAACTTTTCTGGCGTGCGAGGGATGACTTGCATACTCGAACCAGGAGACATCCTTTACATTCCATCGGGTTGGTGGAGACACGAGCATGGGTTGTGTGCTGAGCACGTTGCTTTGGAAATCTCAGTTGCCGCTGGGCAGAGAGTCAGAAGCGACGAGTCGCTGGAAATACTCGTGAGCAGAGATCTGGAACGAAGAGTTGGTGAAGTCGTAGGTGCGGGAAATATCAAACATTGGTTACAAATTATAGGAAGCGCGGAAGAAACTGATTGGATCGATCTTGGCACTGTTCGCGGATATCAACGAATATCTATGACTCAAATGGTTCGTGACGAAATCGATTTGAACCTCGGCTCTGGAAAATGGTCCGAATTTCTGAAGCGCATGATCGATGGTCGCTTAGATCCGACGCCATGGCTAAACATCAAATTCCGTGAGCCGCTGTATATTTCCGATGCAACGGAGAGAGTCGAAGATACTCGAAACGAAATCGAAAAAAAGTTTCCAGAATTTTACGTTCAAAAGTTGCGGCTTGACGGGTATAACGCTGAGCATACGCCAATGACGGTATTCAACCCGGAACATCCGGAAACAATCGCACCGCGAAAGTAAAGTTGCGTCATTGTCTATCTTTAAGTGCATCAAATTTTATTGAATAACTACCATGGTACTATATACTAATATCAATAATAACAATAATGGAAATAACGAAAGGCTTGTTCTGTTCTGTTCTCTATTTTTTACTTCGCGCTCGGGTTTGAATGAATACGATGAGCTTGTGAAGGATTCCAGATGATGTTGCCACTCCGCCAATTATCGAGCACACGCTCAGCATGAATTCTCCAAAACTATTTCTCCTCTCCTTGAAGTCTATTCGAATAGGACTCAGTTCGTAATGGAAATATATTCCTGACGGTTTTCCACTGCTACCCATGCCAAAGAAACTTTGTTTCGCGGACGATGAACTCTCAGTTACGCTGTACTGGTTCGTCGCCAAAGTGGTATCTTTCAGTCGAGCGAACGAAGTCGGAACGACTTTGAGAAAGTACTGATGGACGGCGTTGGGAGGTAAATATCTTGTATTCTTATCCAACAGATTCAGAGCCCCCGGAAATGCTTCACCGAATGCGAGTCTATTAATGGTATGAGACATGTTCAAATGGGAGACGACATTCAATTGAATATGAGACATGCCGATTTGCAAAGACTTTCCTGGCGATATTGAAAAAGATCCTGGAACGCGATTGACTTCCAAATATCCCATCACTTCACATCCTTCCTTGTTTTTGTTCTTAAACGCCTCTTCGAGTCCGTTTGGAAACTGCTCGTGAATTAAAGCGTTGATATCAAAGAATCCGCCTCCAAAACCAGCCAACGCCGTGTTCTGAAGCTTACGTCTCTTTTCGTCGTGTTGTTCGTGATTTTGTTCTTGTTGTTCTTGTTCTTGTTCTCCTTCGTTCTTCTTTCCTTCCTCCTCCTTTTCCTTCTCCCGAACTAACTTTTCTATGTGTTTGTGTTTGTTTGGTTTTTCGCGAGTAACCGCGACGTCGTCTTTCGCAGATGAATCGCGTCGTGGTATTGGTTTTCCGTCTCGGTCCAAACGCCGCTTCGTGATGTGTCCGTCGTGGACGTCGTGATGGACTTCTCCCGCCGCGTCTAAACTATCTAGAGTAATCAACTCACACGCCAAGCTGTGAAATGTTACATCCACGTACACGTGTAACCGCTCGGCGTTCGATTCAAATTTATTCACTCCCATGGTGTCGACATCCAGCTCGCTCTCTATTTTGCTCACCAGATGCGTTCGGTATTCGCTGAAAAACAAGCACAAGCAGGCGAGGAAACAGATTAAGGTGATTGCAGCGCCTAAAGTCGATCCTCGGGCGTAATCCTCCTTCACTTTGGGATACGCGTCCAAAGAAGCTATCGCCTTAACAACAAAGTTCTTGTTGCCATTGCTGCTTCTGAACATTTGATCGGAAGACGTTTGGCCCTCCGTCCGAACATTTCGTCTCTTCATTTTGTCTTCTTTTTATGCAATGGAGAAACTTCTTAAGTTTTGTCTTCTTTTTTCATTTTTTTTCATCAAAAAAGGCAAAAGGGGGAGGTTGGAAAAAAAATTTCTCCCCACTCTACACACGTAGACGGCATTTGATCCGAGCGAAAAGCAACAGCGAGATACATTAATTAATTTTTCATCAATGATATAAAAACTAGAAAATGTTTTGTTGGGGAGAATGTATCTTACAAAACAATTTTAATTAATTTATTAATTTATTAAAAATAAATCTTTACAATAAAGACTAAAAGCTCTTTCTGCAATTTCCAAAAGAAGACCATATTGCACTTTTAGAGTATAATACTCTTCGAAAAGATAAATTAAATTAATAATTTATCTACGCTTCTATCGGGAAATGATAATATTGGAGTATAGTAAAGGAAATATTTTAATTAAAATTAATTTTATTCCCTGGAAATTCAAAGTTAAGGTGTTTTTAAAGTGTATATATAAACTAAATAAATCAATAAGTTTTTATGTGAATAGAAACTCGGGAACTATAGTGAATGATGTCGGAGGAGAAAATTTGTTTAATTTTTTCTGATATTTTTGACGACAGGACTGTTCGTTTTCCTTTTCCCTCCAAAACTCTCCTCATTTCCATATCGTTTTTGTTCCTGAAGGTGGTTCCAATAAAGTCATATGAAATGAAGGCACATCCTTCAGACTTCCATCACGCTCAAGAGCAGGTCAAAGTTTACGTTCGGCGCATTCTTGACGTTTGCGAGCAAGAAAAAGAGAGGGACGAGGGGAAGTTTAAGAGCGTATGTGCGAACGTGCTCGATAGATTATGGGATTCAATTTTCTTTCCTCTCGTTGACGACGACGACGACGACGACGACGACGACGTAGAGGAAGAAAAGGAGAAGGTGGAGGAAAAAGGAGAAGAAGAGATCGTGAACACGAACGACAACGAAGAGGCTACAAAGAAAAAGAATAGAAACGACGACCGCAACAACATCAGAACAGGAGAGAATACGCGAGAAGAGGAACTGAAAAACGACTTGTACAGTAGAGTTCTGGACGAAGTGCTCCAAGATGCAAACTTGAACACGTCAAAGAAAACGCGGAAAGACTTGAACCAAAACAACCACGCTTCATTTTACTCGGAGGATGTTGAGAAGCCGAATTTCACCTTAGGGGACTCCTATGATTTACTCATCTCCTGGATCGTCCAAGAGTGGGAGTATCGCTTCAAGAACAACGCGGAGGACTCTGCAAAGGAACACGCCGAAAGGCACTCTGCCAGAATCGAGTACCTCATCGATAGAATAAAAAGAAGAGAAGGAAGGAGAAAGGATGGAGACGACGAAAAAGAGAATAAAGCAGCGATCACTAGAGGTAAAGAAGATGGCAGAAACAACGTGAGAAATGTAGCAGAGAAGGAAGAGTACGCAGACGACCGCGAAGAAGAGGAAGAAGAAGAAGAAGAGGAAGAAGAAGAGGATTGGGAGGAAGCCGAGAAAGGAGCGAAGGGAAGTAAGCTTTTAGAATTTCATCGCCACAGTTCATCGCAAACGCAGACGATTTTTCAGAATCGTATCTATGAAGCTCACTGGGCGAAGACGAGATCTATGGAAGTGAAGCCGGAAGATTTCCTTGAAAGCGGTAAAGATCCTGCCTTTACAAAACTATTCAGAAAACAGGGCGCAATGGTCTTGAAGCTGCACAACAGTGGTTGGGACGAAAACACAAACGCAAGTACGTTCTTAAACTTGGACTGGATTAGAAATACGAGAGTGAAATTGCAAACTCTCGGTCCGGATTACCAATACATTCGCCAAACGCTTCCAGATCCGGAAACCGGAATTTTAAGAAAGTATCAAGACATGGATGGATATGATCCGGCTCGCGCTGAATTTGGTGCTCTCGTCGAAGAAATACAAGAAAATTTTAAGTTTGCGGCGCAGCCGTTGCGGTTAATGGGTGTCGTTGAGCGCGAGCGGTTTTTTATCACTCAAATTCGAAACAAGGTGCAAGCGCAGTACCCATACTTGCAGGGTGTTGCTGTCGTTGCCATGGACGGTGGTGAAAAGAAAGCATTGTCCGGTCTTCCTTCCCAAAATCCGTGGAATATATTTGACTTTGCTGAAAGACCAACGAGTGTAACTCGTCAGTTGCTAAAAATTTGTGAGGCAGCGTGTTCGCCGCACGCCAGACAAATCGCAGAAGAAAAATTGGCCGGCGAAAAAGAAAACAAAGTCAACAGGTTCAAAAGACGACAAGAAGACGAAATTGCTAAAACTGGGGCAAAAGCTGTCGAGGGCGATCTCGAAGCTAGAAAAAGACGAAATCAACGCAAACGCTTGCTTTCTGGGGAAAAAGAGAAGACTGGCGGAGGGAAGAGAAAAGCTGGGAAAAGCGGAGGAGGATCAAAAAAAGTAAGCATCGGCAGCGTTTCCGCTCCGATGGCTGGCAAATCCCCACCCAATTCTTCTCAAGAGGATCAATTAAACGACGCAGAGAAACTAGAATTGGAACATTTTCAGGAAAGATTCTTTGAAGCATCGTGCGAGGCAAGTAAGAAGAAGAAGTGGGGGGCCGGAATCGTGAATCCGTGGTTATACTATATGAGTCCATTTTCTTTTTTCCCGATGCACTTTGAGGATTATGCGCTCGGTTCAGCAAATGTTATTGTAGCAGATCCATCTACGCAGTGCTGGGTAGTATGGTATTCAATACCGAGCGAGCAAATTGGTTTGTTACATGAATTCCTCAAGGATACTTTAAAGAGTAAATACCAAATCGATTGCCTGGAATCGAGAGAGTTATGGATCAATCCGGAAATTATAGCAAACTGGAACGCGAGAAGGCTCGGTAACAATCGCAAGTTGAAAGTCTATAGACACGTGCAAGGCCCAGGGGAATACGTCGTAACCGATTATGGCTCGGTGCATTGGGGCGTAAATTTAGGTGTGGGATGGAAAGCTGCCGTAAACTTTGCGTATCCTGATTGGAGAGCTGCTGCCGAAAAGGTTGATCTCGAGTACAGAAAGATTGAATCGAACGAACACCCAAAGAAACGCCACTATCGTTGCGCTCCCAAATTCGGCGTGCATAACGAGAAATTATTCAGCATGGAGAACGTATTGGGAAAGGATGAACTTTTTTCCAATCATTGGCAGAAAGAAGAGAAGAAAGGGTTGCACGAGCAATAAGAGGGCGAGAGCTAAGCGTATAATCTGTATCGTAACTTTGTAAATTTTAATTCAAACTTGAAAGAAAGTTCACATGAACCGCCAGACTGCTTCTCTGTTGATAAAATCTGGTGCTGAATGGATAACTTTAGCGTCGCAATACACCATTATTTCTTGGTTAATTCCATACAGTGGCCTAATAATGTATGATTCTGCAATTTCATGATCTCGTGGCTCCCCGCAAGGAAAGCTTTCCCACTCGATGACGCTTCCAACCTCGTCGTTTGGCCAAAACACGCGATGGGAAAGCCTCACGGCGTGGGAGAAAACACCCTCCTTTAGCTCATTCGCATTGCGGAGATTTTCCGATGGAAATCCTAACATCACAGTGAAACGATCGTCTAACCCAGAATCTTGATGCCAAGAATGTTTCATTTTCTTTCTATTCAGCGCAGGATTGCTGATATCTATTAAACTGCCGTGCGGATTGGAACCACATAGTTTTGTTATCTCTTCGATAAATTTTTTACCGGTCAGATCGGATATTTTATACTCTTTGAATAGTTTTGTCAAAGCGCTGAGTTCGGAATCTTTTGGAATTTGCCCCCAAGGAACCATGAGAGAACTGTTTAGAGACTTGATCGCCTTGTTCTGATTCTCAGACAGCAAAGCGCTTTCTTTAAAGAGATCCTCTCGCATTGCTGCGCGCACAGCGGTTCGAAAGCAAGCTTCTCTATGAAATATTTGAGAGAAGCCGGTTTCGGGAAAGAGTTCACTAAGAGAAACGAAACGTATCTCGCTCTCTCCACTAGGAATTTCTGCCTCGTTCTCTCGCCGCCTTTCTCGTGGAGTTCGCAAAATGTTTGGAATTATATCGTTTTCGTCCTTCTCGTCTTCGCTATCCTTTTCCTTCTTCTCGAAACAGTTGGGCAATTCAGATTTTTCCTCTTCTTGAAGTGAAGAAGAAAGCAACGTCGGGGGTGCAACTTTCTGTTTCGTCGGCGCGAACGGGTCCCGTCCTCGTTTTCCTCCGAACGCAAAACAAGGTTGGCAGGAACGAAAGCGCACATCTCCTCCTCCTCCTCGCGTTCTGCTTGTTGTTGTTGTTGATGTTGTTCTTGCTTCTCGCGTGCTCGCGCTCCTTCTGTTCAAATTGTACGCAGGATGAACGCTCCTGGTTCTATCCGCGTGAATGCTGCGCGGCGTGCTCGACATCATCGTCATCATCATCGTACTCCTCATCTCTCTTTTCTTGTCGCAAGGAAGGGTGGAAACAACTACAACTTCTCTTCTTCTGTGGACTTTTTGTTCGTTCTGTTTGTGTTTTATGTGTGTGTGTGGTTCAATTTTTCAGTTGTTTTCTTGTGTGATTTTGTGCAAAATATTTGTGTGAATCTTTTTCTCGTCAGTCCTCCTCTCTCTCTTTCCACCTAAACTCCACTCCAATCTTCTTCTTTGAGCGCGCTTCACACGCTCGAGAAATCAGAAAGAACGAGTTACATTGCACTCAGCAGCGCGAGAGAGAGATAGAGAGTAGAAAAGAAAGAAAGGGAATAAGGAACGACGACAACGATGACGATAACGATGACGATGAAAATGAATATGAAAACGCGGATACAACAACATCAAATGCCATCGACAGGGACGAGAAGAACGACCACGGCACGATATGCAGTTTCTTCAAGAAGAGCAACACAAATAAGAGCAATTAATATGACTCCATTTGCCTCCATCTCGATGCTGAGTAGTCGTACTCTGCACGCGTGCTCAGGAAGAGAACGAGAACGAGAAAAAAAAATCAATGCGAGAAGAAGTAACCAAAACAAGATATCGTCACTGATTTGTAAAGCAGAGTCGTCCTCTCCAGAAACAAATGAAGCACCGCCCGTGAACGTGAAGTCAAAAGATGACTCGACCGTGATGATGAGCACTCCAAACAAGGAATCTGAAAGCGGAGTAATCCCACGACCTCCTTTAAAAGTTGCTGCTGCTTTGGCGCTGGTAGGATCCTTAGAGTCAACGTATCTCGCCGTGCAAAAGCTGTCCGGAGGTGACGTGGTCTGCCCCGTTGGTGGCTGTCAAACGGCTTTGAACTCGTCGTACGCTGAACTTTTTGGCCAACCCCTTTCATTATACGGCGCCGTGGCTTATTTTGTCGTAGCACTCCTCGCGTTCTCGGGATCGAGCATCAATCCGGAGGAATCTAGAGAGTCGGAAAGTAAATACAAGAAATCTCGGGTACTGTTCTTTCTCAGTACGTGTGGATTGGCTGGAGTTTCTTCGTACCTTCTGTATGTCCTGGCGGTAAAGCTTGGAGGCGTCGAATGCATATACTGTTTAACTTCGGCTTCGATATCCTATGCCTTGTTTTCCATTGGCTTCTCTGGATTAACTCCGAAAGAAACAGTGAACGCCTCACCACCTGCAGTATCACTTTTCTTCGTCACTATGCTCTCTTTGAGTTTAGTCTTGGGATTTGGAGCGGATAAAGCAGACGAAGGAGGGGAGTCTCAATTTTTATCCTATAAAACTCCGCGAATCGAGGCAGTGTCCACGCAGTACTCGCGAGAGCTTGCAAAGTATTTAAAAGAGTCCGGAGCAAAAATGTATGGCGCGTTTTGGTGCAGCCACTGCTTGGACCAAAAAGAAGAGTTTGGAAAAGATACGGAGCTTCCTTATGTAGAATGCTTCCCAGAGGGTTGGCAAAAAGGAACCGAGATAGCGAAAGTCTGCGCGGACGCGAAAGTGAAAGGGTTTCCAACCTGGGTAATTAACGGCAAGACTGTAGAGGGCGACAAAACTTTGGAAGAGCTCGCGAAGGAAAGCGGGTTCAAAACGCAAACGCCTTTTGAAAGTCCAAGTTCGGAAAGTTCGAGCTCTATTCCAGATTTTCTCCAATAAACTATTATTTGTAATAAGAGGAAAACGTTTGTAGCAGTAAACAGAGCCTTTTTATGCGCGTGATCTCTCTCTCTCTCTCTCTCTCTCTTGTGCAGGCACACTTCACTGAATTTTTTTTTGGCGAGGACGGGAGGAGGAGGAAAAAAAGCAGGAAGAGAAAAAGAGAAAATTCAGGTCTCATCCTCCACACAAACCGCGACTTCCTTCTCAACTTGAGTGAGAAAAGGAAAAGAGAGAAAGAGAGAGAGAGAGAGGGAAAGCAAGCAAGCAAGCAAGAATAGAAACAATACAGCATGGTCAAAATTTCTCCTCTTTCTTCGAAAGAAAGCGCTCACGCGGACTCCGTGTGGTCCGTCTGCTTTGCTTCGTCTTCGTCTTCTGAGAACGATATGATTTTCACTGGATCGCTCGACGAAACTGTCAGCGCGTGGAAAGCCAGCGATTCTGGAGAAATTGAGAAGAAAGAAGATTACATTGGACACACGTTAGGTGCTGTTTCAGTTGCTGCGAGTGATTCTGGGCTGGTGGCGAGTTCTGCGTTAGATTCGATGATTCGCGTATGGGAACTAGAATCGTCAGAGACAAGAACAGTTATTGAATGCGCACCGAGCGAGTCTTGGGAGATTGCATTCGAGCCTGGCAAAAATTCGAAACACATCGCGGTGGCAGGCGGGGTCTCTGGCACCGTCAAGCTCTTCTCAACGGTAGCAAATTCGACCGATAGTACTTCTGCGCATCAAACTCATAACGACGCTAAATTTTCTTACGAAGTGCCGGTACGAGAGGAACATCAAAATAGGTTTGTTTATTCTGTGTCTTATTCAAGCAATGGTAAATACATTGCGTGCGGTACGACCAATGGTACGGTCGCTCTCTTTGATGCAGAGAGCGGAAAGGTCTTAGGACAGTTTGATGGTCATAAGTTGCCAGTGCGAAGCGTATGCTTCTCCCCGGACTCGAAGTGTTTGTATACCGCCTCAGATGATGGTTTTATACACATATACGACGTTACTAGCAAACAGTTGATTGATTCGTTTTCTGGTCACACATCGTGGGTCTTATCCATAGCGGCCTCTCCTGATGGGAATAGCTTAGTATCTGGTTCCGCAGATAAATCCGTAAAGTTGTGGGACGTTTCCTCGCGCCAATGTATCCAAATCGATAAAAGTCACAAGGATGCAGTTTGGGACGTGAGTTTTAACACCCACGGTACTCGCGTAGCGTCTGTTTCGAGCGATAAGAGTGTCTCCATTTTTACGTATAATTGAAATATATACTCGTAACATACAACCATCTGCTTTCTACACTGTCAAGTAATATATGATATCCTTTGAGAAAAAAAAAGAGTCCAAAATCGATCAAAATTGAGCGATCGAATATAAGCCCGTGGCTGCCTCCTTCTCTCTCATCCACAACTCCACAAAAAAAGAAGATTGATTCTCTTCGAAAACACTACGACGGCGCGCGCGCGAATACTCTCTCCGATATACCGGGTAACTTTATTTAGTTACACAGAAAAGAATCGAACGCGCATAGAGCACGCAGATCCTTTGCAATAGAAAGAGTTAAACATGGCCTCCTCCATTTTTGCTTCCCCTTCCGCGAGCTTGCAAAGAACGACGACGACGACGACGACGACGACGACGACGACGACATTTCGGACGAAGAAGATCCTGCCTCCACAAGGTCATTCTTTTCGTCCTTCTTCTTCCTCTTCGCCGTGCGCGTGCGCTACTCGTAACAACGCCAAAAATGGTCGAGGTGGTGGAGGAGGATACATTCGCCGCTCGGGCTCTGTCGTTACGGCGGCGACAGCGAGCGCGTCCTCTTCTTCGTTCGCCAACGGGGGTGGCAGGAGCACGGATTTTACAAAGAAAGCCACCGCCATCACCTCCACCATCAGGAACAACATCAACAAAAAAGGAGGAGGAGGAGGCAAAAAAAAACAGAGCAGAGGAAAAACGTTGATCGTGACGGCTGGAACTGATTATTATGAACTTTTAGGTGTTTCGAGAAGCGCGGATACGAAGGAATTGAAACGAGCGTATCGTCAACTCGCCCGAAAATATCACCCAGACGTGAACAAAGAACCAGGTGCTGAAGACAAGTTCAAAGAGATTTCCAACGCATACGAAGTTTTATCGGACGACCAGAAGAAGGCCATCTATGATCAGTATGGCGAAGCTGGCTTGAAAAATGGAATGGGCGGGGGTGGCTACGGAGGAGCTGGTATGGGTGACTTCACGAACCCTTTCGATTTATTCGAGTCCTTTTTCGGTGGAAGTGCTGGAATGGGTGGAATGGGAGGAATGGGTGGAATGGGTGGACGTTCCTCGGCGCAAGCTCGAAATAGACCGACACAGGGTGACGACGAACGCTTCGACTTGGAAATCGACTTTTTAGAAGCTGTTTTTGGCTGTGAGAAGGAGTTGGATGTGATGCGCTTGGAAGATTGTGATACTTGCTCTGGATCTGGTGTCAAAGCTGGCACGCGCCCAAGTACGTGTGGAACTTGTGGAGGTCAGGGCCAAGTTATCGCTACTGTCCGCACGCCGCTCGGTAACTTTCAGCAAGTTACGACGTGCCAAGCTTGTGGCGGTAACGGACAGACTTCAACGCCATGCCCAAAATGTGGTGGTGATGGTAGAGTTCGAAAAAGCAAACGCATATCGTTACGAGTTCCTGCGGGTGTAGATTCTGGTTCACGCTTGCGCGTAAGATCTGAGGGGAATGCCGGAAGAAAAGGTGGGCCTCCAGGGGACTTGTATGTTTTCATCGCTGTTCGCGAAGATCCAGATTTGAAGCGTTTTGAAAGCATAAACATAAGCACAACTGTGACCATTCCGTATACGAAGGCTATTCTTGGAACGACAGTAAAAGTGCGTACTGTTGATGGTACTGTTGATTTGAAAATTCCTACCGGAGTACAGCCTGGGGCTACACTTCTCATGGCAAAGCGTGGGGTTCCGAAGTTGGGAAATCCCAACGTAAGAGGGGATCAGTACGTTAAGGTGAAAGTGACCATTCCAAATAAGATCAGTAACGAAGAGAAAGCGTTAGTTGAGGAGTTGGACAAAAACCAGAAATAGATAAATTAAGATAACGGGCTCTTTGTAATAGAAAGAGAGAGGGAAGTTCTTGACTCAAATTGATTAATACGCTCTGCGACTTCTCTCATCGCATCTTCTTAACAAAATACAACAGCGCTACAGCTACTATGGTTCCAAAAACAGCCACAATGAGTGCTAACGTGAAGGCTAGCGTTATTATTTGATTGTTTACTTTTTTCGGCAGTTTCGCTTCTTGTGCGATGGGAGTCACATTCTCGACGTTGACGTTTTTCTTTGCGTTCCTTCTCAGTTTCGGTCTCGGTGGCAACTTCATTCATT
>Ga0181606_10004011_pt1 | contig 12330 bp, 8 predicted proteins | sample 041ome_10_FD_132994 | JGI IMG/M metagenome (GOLD analysis project Ga0181606, IMG submission 132994) | Coastal salt marsh microbial communities from the Groves Creek Marsh, Skidaway Island, Georgia - 041412US metaG (megahit assembly) | ecosystem: Environmental > Aquatic > Marine > Intertidal zone... | reverse complement strand
CATCTCTCGAATTTCATGCCATGTCTCAGGCTCCAATCATCGACGAAGTCAGCCTCCTCCGTGCTCTCTGGCCTGTTCTTGTAATCGATGTGAAGCGTCACGACGTCGTACCCTTGATGCTTGAGAATATACGCCAGGACCATGGAGTCCACGCCTCCACTCAGCGAAACGGCTATTGAGTTCCCAAATTCACTCATTCTATCGCGCATAAACGCTTCTATGGTTTTGTACAGTGTGTGCGAGGCCATCGCCGTCATGACACCCTCCGTCGGCGTGAACTCTTCTCGTTCTAAAATATTATCACCAGCCTTGTGCTGCTTACCTTGTAAATCCTGGTAACAACGCAGCGTGGTTTTACGAAACCGTTCCAACAACGCCTTGTTCTCACTCTCCATCGCTACACGGGCGTCGATCGTGTCCAAGCATCGCAACAGGCGAGGACAACTCTTTTGGGTGTGACGAAATGGCATGAGCACAAACACCTGCTCGGGTACTGTAAGCTCGACCAACCATTCGCGCTTGTTATCGAGCAAGTCTTCGGCAATTATCGTAGCTACGGTATCGTTTACCTTGACTTTCGCGTCTCGATCGTCTCTGTTCCTATACACGTGGCGACTGAACTGGTCCAACAGCACCACGAGTGCAGCCGTCGTCGCCGGCGCTTGCAACCACCGAGCGTGCGCGCCCAAAACACGCGTTCGATCGATATCGTCGCCATCAACCGCGAGTTCTAAGGCATGGATGATATCGGCGAACCTTGTGCGTATCTCTTCGTCCACGATAGTCACGGTATCGTCCGTGGCGAACCACTTTTTTTTATACGCCGCCTCCAGCGTTTGCGCTCGATTGGGGAACCAATACGTCGAAACCGCGCGCGAGGTGTCGCGAACGAAGGTGTCGTCGATCAATATTTTACCCGGGTTTATTTGCAGCGCATTCATCTCGCTTTCGACCGCCATGGGGACTCGAGCGCGAGCGCACGAGTGCGGACGTGCAACGACGTGCGTTCTTACTGAACACAGCATTGAAGCCGGCGGGATGCTTATTTGATACATTTGATACAACAACCATGGGATTATGCGCTATTTGAACTCATATGATTTGTTCACTTGATCGACTAGTGCGATGTATCGATCGGCGTGAGATGCGAGGAGCGAACGATGCGATTCGACCAGAGTCCACGCGTCGAGTGCCGCATACACTCGCTGTTGTGCGGTCAGCGGACGTTTCGACCAATCAGACATCCGCATCGTCTTGTCCAACGGTTTCCCGAGTACGGCAGCGACCATAGTCGATAAGCCAACGGGTTGATATCGTGACAGTTCTTCGTCGGTTGCCCATGGAAAATCACGAGTCTCTTTCGTCATTCGCGCCTTTGACACAGCTAATTTCCACAACGATTGCAAGTCGGCCACATTGCGTACGTTGCCGAAAGACGCAGGGTGACATTTTGCCAAGCGTCGCAAGTCTTCTTGAACTGCGAACCCTAATTTTAACACCTTATCGTCCTGAAACATTCGCCCGATCGTTGCCTCTAACGCCTCGGGACAGCTCTGAACTAGAACTGGCAAGTCTAAAATTGCTACGCCGTCTTCTGACGCAAGTTGTAGAGTAGCTACCTGACTCGTGTCTTCCTTGTCCGCGTCTTCACCCACCGCAGCACCCCATTCAGTATCTATTCCAATGTCGTTTTTATTTGCGAGGTACCGTTCTGAGATGTAATGCAAGCTCTTTGCATCGTCAACAAAGACGACGTTCGCGTCGAGAGAGAGATGCTCTGGAAGCTGGAAAAACGTTGCTCTCCTGCGTGCGACTAACTTCTCCAGCTCCACTGGATCACAGTCAAACTCTAGTCCACACCTATTTGCGAACTCCAAAGCGTATTCGAATTGTTCGATCGCTGCAAGAGATTCGACAACAAACTCTTGAAGATTGATTTCGGCGCCTGCGCGCTTGAGCGCGACTTCAAATTGTCCTTTCGCAATCATTCTCGCAATAGTCGACTTGTAATACTGCGTGCGCACGTCCGGAAACTCGGCTTCCATCTCAAATATCGTGACAACTTTGTGTGCTTGTCGCAAAGCAGCGTGATGGTGCTCGTGGACGCCCTGGTGCACGCAAAACTCAATCCAATTTTTGGCCAGAGTTGGTTCGAGTTGAACAAACTCAAGAGCGAGTGAAAATTCATTACACTGCGCCAAACCTTGCAGTGTTTCATTTGTTGCGAACTCTTCCAGGTTGAAGTGAAAAATGAGCGCCATGGCCGAGCTCTGTTTGCCGTCTTCTAAAAGCTGTCGAACGAAGCCTGAGACGCCTTCGGCAGCAGCTGCGCAGCTCGTAAAGTTCAAATCCTCAAACTCAAGCCCAAATGTTTCGATCAAGCGAACGATCGCACGGCTTGGTATGACATCATTTGTCGTGGTCATCGCTGAATGTACCAATTTACCTACGTGTGCGCGACTTCGATCACACAAAACTACGCCTCTCGTGACGGTGCTGGTAAAGCGTCTCCGTTCTCGCCCTTCCCGCGTTCCGGGAGTTCTACCGAGGCACTCCAACAACAAGTACATGCAAATCAGTAACTCGCCATCATCGTCTTCTTCGCGTCCGATCTCGTACTGATCGCGCAGGGTGGTGAAGATGACGTCGATGCACGCCGCAACGAGAGTCGATGGTTCGCGCACCTCGGCGAGCCAGCTCACGACCACCGCTCTCAGTTGCGGGTATTTCACTCCTTGGGTCATTAAGTTGGACAGTTTCGTCAAAGCTTCATCGGGGGCGAACGAGATAGGATCTATCGTCGAGTCGAGTGCCATTGTCGGTACGAACCTCGACGATTGCCTTCGTGCCGCCTTGTGTTTTGTGCGCCCAATCCGAACAGCAGTTGGCCGGTGCTCGCTCGTGATTGAGGGAAAGTGCGCTTGCATCAGTGCGCGAAAGGTATGTGTGAGTAAGTCATCGTTCGCGCACGACGACCGGGTCGGTTCGCGCGGTGCTTCAGAGCCAAAGCGCCACGTTTTGTGGTTTCTGGGGAGCACACCTCAAAGGGCAAAGACGGCGGTGGGGTCACCTACGACGCAAATGACGCATGCGAAGAGTTTGTAACAAATTAATGTGTTGTATAAAATGTTTGTTTGAAGTTCACCGATACTTCCGCTCGATAAACTTTCAGCAAGCCAGCTACGATCCTAAAGAAAACACGCCAAGCGTTTCAGCGTTTACTTCTGCGATTCAGACGGACGGTCGACACCTTCCCAGGACGCATTCCCCTGCTTATCGTAGAAAGTAGCTTCAGCCGCGAGATCCTTGAGGTTGTCAATGTCCTTGAGAGATCGGACGAGGGTGACGAAAAGGATGGTAGCGAAAATGGCAGTCTTGCCCAAGAAGGAGTTGTGCAAGTCAACGAGACCGGCGCCGCCGGCGGCGTCAATGAGGTACGCAAACGCGTAGCCAACCATGGCGGCGCGGCCGTTCGCCTTCTCCGCTTCCGGAAGATGGAATCGGCGCATCCACACCTGCCACGGCACAATGGAGGTATCGAAGAGACCGTCTTCATCATAGACGGCCGGGTTGTCCTCCAACATCTTGCGGTGCACGACTTCTGCGTCGATCACGGCATCCCAGTCAACTTCGCCAGCTGCGTTCTTGAACATGTCGAGGTCCCAGTTACCGTTCTTCCAACGCGGATCCTTCCACTGGGACTGTTCACCGGCGAAGATCGCACCAGTCATGGCCGCGGCGCCCGCAGCCTTACCGAACGCCTTTTCACCCTTCAGCGTGCCGCCAGTTTGGAGCGGCGCCGTCTTGCGACCTTCGGTCGTCGCAGTGGCGACGATACCTCTGCGATGTGATTAAACAAGCGCATTGCGTTAGTCATTTGAATTCGAGCGCTCTCGAGACGACCGCATCGTCGTCGTTTCTTCTCTCCTCGTCGTCCCACTCGCCCTTGGGCGTCCAGCCAGGAGCGTCGATTGAAGCGATCGTTCAGGTTTCCAATCCCACGCAAACGACGCCCGCATCGATCGCGCGATGCTCCCCAGCGTGCGCGCCATCGGCGCAAACATTTCCGACGGTGCGATGCCGCGCTCCATCGCGAGTCCGTATCGCGCGCGCGTTCGACGCTGCCCGCACGCGCGCGCGAGGTCTAGCCCCGATATCCTTCCTTATCGGGCTGGCGCGCGAGTTCTACGTCCGTCACGCACCTGGACGCCTTCGATCGGCGCGTCGCGAGCGGCGAGCTCGTGGATCTGGAGAAGGAAATTTTCAATTGTCAGTATCCTCGGTCGTCCGTCGCGCGCGCGCGTCGCGCGAGTTTACGAGATCGCCGATGGCGCCCGCGCGCGGATGGATAAACACCGTCCGCGGTTCCGCGGTCGTCGCGGTCGCGCCGTCGCGCGTGCGCGTCGTCGCGCGTGCGTCGTACCTGAGCGGGGTGTGCGTCAAAGATTGCATCGCGTTCGTTTCGAGCGGACGTCACGTTGTGTCGCACCGCGCGTCGCGCGCACGCCAAGGGCGCAACCTGGATTCGGCGCGCGCGATGCCAAAGAAAGCTCCGGCGCGACGGCTCGGGCGCGGGCGGCTTTTCGCCATCAAGTCACGTATTTAACCGCTCGAGGGTGAAAACGAAGATCTGGAGATCTCTGGCGTGTTTTCACGAAAACCCGTCCTCGGAGGAGCATTTGACGTCGAACGCGCGCGACGCGCGCGCGCACACGCCGCCTCGACGCCAACACCGACGCGATCGAGCGCGCGCGCGCATCGTCTTCGCCGTTCGCGCGCTGACGGTTCGCGCGCGCGATGGAGTCGTTTTATGTGCTCACATTCGGCGCCCTCGCGTCCGTGTGCGCGGCGCTCGAGGTGCGAAAGCGTCCGACGAGCGGGAAGGGGGCGAGTTTACCGGCGAATTTCTTGGCGTTTAGGACCAATTACTTGGTCGTGTACGCGTTGATGATGGCTGGGGATTGGTTGCAAGGACCGTACGTGTACGCGCTGTACAAACACTACGGATACGGCACCGGAGATATCGGGAAACTCTTCATCGCTGGTTTCGGGTCGAGTATGATTTTCGGAACCATCGTGGGTAGTTTAGCGGACAGATATGGACGTAAGCTCGCGGGTTTAACATATGTCGCCACGTACATCGCGTCCTGCATCACGAAGCACTGGAGTGATTACGGCGTGCTCATGCTCGGTCGCTTTTTTGGCGGCATCGCGACGTCGCTGTTGTTCACCGCGTTCGAATCTTGGCTCGTGTCCGAACACTTCTCTCGGAACTACGACCCGGAGTGGTTGAATGGGACGTTTTCAAAAGCGATCTTCATCGGCAACGGTGTGGTGTCGATCGTCGCGGGCTTGTTGGCGAACTATTTGGTGACTGATATGAACTTTGGTCCCGTTGCGCCGTTTGACGCCGCGGCTACGTTTTTGGCAATCGGTGGTGTTATCATCGCTTTGACGTGGACAGAAAATAGAGGCGCCGTAAATGCTAACGTTTCTCTCGAAGCCAGTTTCTCGGCGGCGAAGCATGCCATTTTCAACGACAAGAAGGTGCTGTATCTTGGTGCGATGCAGTCGCTCTTCGAGGCGGCGATGTATTCGTTCGTCTTTTTGTGGACCCCCGCCCTGAGCCCGAACGACGAAATCATTCCTCATGGGATGATTTTCGCGACCATGATGGTCGCGTGCATGATCGGTTCATCTTTCGCGGGTCAGCTCTTGGGAGACAAGGACTTACGACCGGAGAAGTATATGCAATACGTCTTCTTGGCGTCCGCCGCATCCTTGGCGTTGCCCATCGTGCTCAAGATTTTCCCGTTCCAAGCGAACTATACTCCGGGGCAGTCGATTACGCTCGAGGGGCAAATCACGATGCTCGGGTTTCTAGTCTTTGAATGTTTGGTTGGAATTTTCTGGCCAAGCATGATGAAGATGCGCGCGACGTACGTTCCCGAGGAAATCAGAAGCACGGTGATGAACTGCTTCAGAATCCCACTCAACCTCTTCGTCTGTATTATTTTGTACAACGTGGCTTTGTTCCCTCTGACGGCCATGTTTGCTATGTGCTCGTTGTTCTTGGTCTCTGCTGCGTACTTGCAGCGCAAGCTCGAAATCATCACGAGCCCTCCTCTGCGCGGCGCCGCGCCGACGCAAGTGTAGTATTCGCTTCTTCGAAGACATGACACCACGCGATGCAAATAGTATACCTTGTCATTCTCAAAGCCATTCCCATCGTGCAAATTCGTCTGCAGACGTCGTCGATTTTACCGCGCATTCTGAAAAACCAATGCGACGCGCCTTGGACAAGGAGACAGCGACCATCGTCATAAGCGCTCGCACGCCTGTCGCGTACGTCTATGAACGGCGTCAAAGACGAGAGTGAGAGATAGTTGGCACCATGGTACGCACTCTCACATTGCCAGTTACCTTGAAAGCACACTCTGTGCAGCGCTCGCGCGAACGAAGACTCGTGAAAGATGAATTTAAATCACTGACCGCGCACTTTGACGAACAGAATAAGCTCAACAAGAACCAAAAAGCTATCGTGCGACGATTTATGGAAGTCGCGGATACGAGTGATGAGAGTGCATCGATTCACGCGCTCAAAGAGGCGTCTTGGAACATGGAAAGCGCGTTCGAGGTGTACTTTTACTCGGCACGCTCGAAGAGTTCGAAAAGGTCTTCCACTAACTCGGCCGGTATTGACGCGATGTTCGATGTGTACAAAGCCCACGACGACCAGCAAGAGCAGAGAATCGAAGCGGAGGGTATCATTCAGCTCTGCAAAGATTTAGGTGTGGATCCTTTCGATCCAGTGACGCTCGTGCTTTCACTGAAGATGGACGCCGAGACGATGGGGAAATACACAAAGGAGGAGTTTACTCGAGGAATGATGGATTTGGAGTGCGATTCCGTGGCTAAATTAAAGGCAAAAATGGATGCACTGAGAAGTGAGCTCACCAGGCCGAATGCCTTCAAGGATGTGTACGAGTTTACGTTTGGCTTCGCTAAGGAACCAAACGCGAAGGCGCTGTCACTCGATACCGCCATCGGTTTGTGGAAAGTTTTGATGGCGGACAAATGGTGCTTTACGGATGAATGGTGCGACTTTCTGGAGAAGAATCACGGCAAGGCCATCTCGAACGACACCTGGTCGCAAGTTCTTCAGTTTAGTCGACAAGTGGGCGAGAATTTGGACACTTATGATTCCAACGACGCATGGCCATACTTGATCGACGAGTTTGTGGAAGAGAAGGTGCAAAAGAAATGAAATGTTACGTTTACGATTAGCTGTACTAGAAATGATTTACAAGCGTACCGTATGCTTCGACTAATGAAAGAATGAATTAACACTAAGATGACGGAGAGACATTTCGCCGCCGCAAACCTTCGTCCATCATCCCGTTTGTCGTATGCGCCGGTGCCTGCGAGCTTTCGGCGGAATCCATCGCATCCGCGATCGCTCTAGCGTATTTTCCGATCTCGTCCGGTTTCATGGGAGATTCTGCATCTTTTTCGTCGATTTTACTCCCCATGATAAGCAAAGAAATGACCGTCGACACAAAGGCGGCAAAGCTGAAACCCAACCAGAACAGCCCAACGAGAACAAAGGACGACGCGATGGGGTAGAAATATAGCAGCTTGGCAACAAAATTCATACTTAAATGAACGATTGCGCGGGCCTCATATATTTGCGGTAACCTGGCACTTCCAGCGTGCGGTTTCATTGTCACTTCAATGTCCGTGAACGGAGACTCACTATCTTCTTTGTAGTTTTGTACCATTGCGACGCGCACGTTTTGCTGCTCTTCAATCAACCCCAGAGCGTGAAACGGCCACCATACAATTGTTTTGAGCCATTTCACTTCCTTGGACGTGTATTTCACGATTCCAGGTCGAGATCTCTCGAGTAAAGTTTTCCCACTTGGAGTCAGCAACTTTGCATTCACTTGAAACATACCAACGTTTACGTTATACTCGCTGTCTGGGACGACAAACTCGATGTCCACGTCAAAGTTTTGCTTCGCGCTCACAATTCGTCCTTTCCGCGGTTTCGATTCGCCCGTATTTGCGAACTTCTGCGGTATGAAACTCACTCTCGCCACCGGCGCCGCGGCGGTGTAGTCGAACACTAGATCTTGCGAGAGCGACGCCGGACCGCGCGGAACGACGATATATCGCAGCGCGAACACACACGTGATCGACGCGATGAGTAACCCAAACGAAATTATCGCCGCACTCAGCGTGAGCGCCGCTGAGCGTTTGCACACTCTTCTGACTCTGGCACTGAATTCCACCCACTCGTGCTCCAGCAAAGTCGGCTTTTCGTCCGCCATCCTGATCGCGCGCGAGGTTCGATTGGTTGAGTCGCGCACTCTTGATGTTCTTCTCGCCTTGAGAACGACGACGCTCGACACACCCACTCGAGCGACGCGCAGTGCGGTTCGTGCATTCAATTCCGCCCCCGCTCCGTCGTTGCCTTGCGAAACTTTCGCCGCATTCGTCCGCAGTGCCGGGCGCGTTGCGAACAGAATCGCGCGAGAGGCGCGCACCGCAATAGGGCATATCGCGTGCAGTTGTTCGACGGTAGGCTGATCCCCACGCACGCCATGCAATCTTTCGCGTTCACGAAAAAGAAGGCGCCGCAGGTGAAGGTGGCCGTGCAGCACGAGGAGGCAAAGGAAGACGTGGATTACCTCACCGCCGTCAACGATAACGCGCTGGAGGGGACGAAGAAGGAGAAAGTGACAGAGGTGAAGGTCATCCCTAAGATTGCGAATACGTTCGAAGTGGGCACGGGACGACAAAGAAAGGTGAGTGTAGGGACGCGACGAGCTCGAGACAAAGCGACTGCTGACGAATGTAATTTTCTCACGCAGGCACCAAGTTTTCTACCAACAAAGGAAGAAATAGAACAAGATCAGAAGCGATTCCACGTGGCGGAAACCATCGCGGCGGGTGGTGGTGAGGTGGCTCAGAAAGGTGTATCATATGGGTTGACGAAGATGGGGCCGAAAGACGGCTCCGCCGCACCCAAGAAAAGCAACGAAGATCGCGCGAGGGAGAGTTTCATAGGTAGAAGTTTGCAAGAGAAGGAGCTTCAAGCGTTCAAGGAAGATATGGAAGATTTACCGAATCAAGCATCGATGGACGAATACGAGGACATGCCAATTGAGGATTTTGGCAAAGCGATGTTGCGCGGCAGGGGTTGGGAGGAGGGTAAGGCAGTCGGTCGAATGCATAAGGGTATGGTCGAAGCGGTAGAATTTATTCCACGACCTGGCCGTCTTGGCTTGGGTGCTCAACCGGTGGAGAAAGATGAGCCACAGAAGAAGTACATCAAACCGGGTGATTCTCGCAAGAAGAAGGCTGACATGGTGCGAGACCCACAAATGATGGCTAATGCGGGACTGAGGAATGTAAAAACGTTAGATGAGAAGCTTGTTAAGCGCCAAGAGCTTGGACCGCGCGAAGGCAAGCTCATGTACATCGTCGATGGACGTCATGCAGGCGTATCTGGGCGCGTTTTGCGAATGTCCGACGGGAAAGTCAGCGTTGAGCTCACCAATAGCGGTAAAGTAGTGACAGTTAGGTCTAGTGAACTTGCAGAGATGCATGAAAGTCAATATGCAAAAGTTGGGGAGAAGCGTGGTAGAAGTGATGCAGGTAAAGACTCCGAAATGTCGGCAAAGCCTTGGTTGTTTGCCAACATTCGTGTGCGGGTTGTGAGCAAAAGCTTTAAACGTGGACAATTCTACCTCATGAAGGGAGTCGTTGTGGACGTTTTGACCCCAACCGAGTGCATGCTACAACTAGAAGAAAACGGAACTACGATCGAAGTTAGTCAAAGCGCGCTGGAGACGGTTGTACCGAAGCCCGGTGGGCGCATTTGTGTCGTCTCAGGAAAGTTCCGCGGCAGGCGCGGCAAGCTCCTCGAGAAGAATAAGTCAACTGACACGGCATCTATCCAGCTAAGCGATGATTTTGAAGCGCACATGCTTCCCTTGGACGCCATCGCGGAGTACTCGGGGGCATTAGACGAGGAAGATTAGATTGTTAACAGAGCCCAAACCCCAGCGCGCGACACCGAGCGCGCGCGCAGACATCCATCCCCGCACTCCGAAACGCGATTCGTTATCGGCCGCCTTGAGGATAAAAAATGAAGAGATAAAGTATTGAAGCGTCGTGCACGCTCGTGTCGTCGCCCAAATCGCGCGTGATTCAGCGACACTGCGCAAGATGCGGCGCTTTCTAGTACTCGCCTTTCTGTTTTGCGTTCACGTGCGAGTTTGCGAGGGCGCGAACGACTTGTACGGTGCCCTAGGACTCGAACGGGGGGCGGGTGCGGGAGATATTAAGAAAGCGTATCGTTCCCTATCGCTCATTTACCACCCAGATAAGCAAAGAAACGTTGACGACGTCGAGAAAGCGAAGGCTGGCGAACGGTTCGTTGAGATACAAAAGGCTTACGCAGTGTTGTCGGATGAAGAAAGTAAACGCGTGTACGATTTGCAGATATATTTGGACGAATCTGAAACACAAACGAATCAAGGTGCTGGGTTCCGCGGACGTGGCACCTGGGACTCGGGATCAACGCAAGAAGGCCTTCGACAGCAAAGCGGCTTCCAAGAGGCGGAACTGATTGCTTCTGAAACCACTTTGTTGAACGAAAAGAACATCGAAAAACTCGTTTTCAGGAGCCAAAAGACGTGGTTAATACAAATATACGATGATGCGAGCGATTCATGCCACAGAGCGGGGCCAGTATGGGAGCAGGCTTCGAGGATGACCAACGGCGTGGCAAACTTTGGACGGGTAAACACTCTCACATCGCCTCGGCTCGTGCAATTGTTAGGGAGCAGTGGCTTATTTTCTCGTCCCATTCGTCGATCAGACCTACCCGTTATTGTTGGTGTACGTCCAAATTGTCGGCATTACTCTTGCATCAAAAGATATCGCGGTAGTATTAAGGTGAACTTACTCCTGTCCTTTGTCGGCAAGAAAATGCTGACGTTACCAGATCTTGTTGCCATCACCCCAAACGATGTGCAATCGATGACTTCCTATGAAGATAAGGTAAAATTTGTGTACGTTTCTTCTAAACGACCGCCATTGATGGTGCGATACTTGGCTGAAGAGTACAGCGCGGATGTCGACGTTGTATGGGTAGACTACGAGACTGGTGACACCAAATTTTGGGAACAGGATTTGGGCGTAAAGAAGGAACCCGCGATGATCATCTTCAGGGATTTCGACCGCACTGTCGTCGACAATGTGAACTCGAAAGATAAAATACGGCTAACTTTAGCCCAGTATAGATTTCAAGTCATTCCTAGACTAACCGCGTCCAATGCTCATGGAGTCGGTTGCGAGCCGGGGGGATTGACGAGAGTGTGTTTCGTAGCGGTCGGCAGTAAAAGGAGCCCGTCTTTTGTGCGCTTAATGCAAGAGCTTGCTAACGTTAGAAGTAGTGGTAAGTTATCTTTGACGGAAGATGAAGTGGCTTTCGGATGGATTGATGGATTGCGAAATAAAAAATTTGTCAAGACGTTTGCAAATGGAACGCAATTAGTCGCCCTTATGTTTCACCGCGGTAAACGTGGGCACGTATATTACGATCAGCTGAAAGATTGGAGCACTCGTGACACACTCGTGGCATGGATATCTCGCGTCTTGGTAACAGAAGAAGGCTTACCAGCCGCGGAATTTGATGCGCACCTTCTTTTCCCAATCCCTGGAGCACCCATTGATTGGAGGCTCTTGATGAAAGCGCTACGCACAGATGTCTCCGACATGGCCGAGAGTTTATGGTTCTTTTGCTTAGAAAATGGAATTTTACCTTTAGTCGGCACTATTTTTGCGATTGTTGCCGCTGGGTGGTTCAGAGTTTTGGTGATTCGCGCGCCGGCGATGCGTAAGACGGCAAAACAAACTTCTCGAAAACCACAGATAGTCAACCTTGTCGATGTTCATGGCACACGTCTGAAGGAGAAAAGTGTTTACATAGCCATGGTGCTTGAATCAGACAGTAACTCTAGCTTCAGAGATTTTGCGAAAGATTTCAAGAGTGAAAAGTTATTGGCATTTGTTGAGGCCAGCGAGCGAGTCGTGGATGCTTTTCAATGGAACGAAGTATTCGAGGATCACAAATCGAATATAATAGTTTGGCATCCGTCACGAGCAAAATTTCAAGATATTGGTAACCTCGACGATCGCGCTCGAGTTGAAGCGCGTTTGAACGAAATCCTAAACGGGCTTGGGGACTGGACTGACTTGCAAATAGATTTGTAGTTGACAATCATGCTAGCTGCTATGATTACGGATTTGCTACTG
>Ga0181606_10004002_pt1 | contig 12350 bp, 14 predicted proteins | sample 041ome_10_FD_132994 | JGI IMG/M metagenome (GOLD analysis project Ga0181606, IMG submission 132994) | Coastal salt marsh microbial communities from the Groves Creek Marsh, Skidaway Island, Georgia - 041412US metaG (megahit assembly) | ecosystem: Environmental > Aquatic > Marine > Intertidal... | reverse complement strand
TTTCTTGAAATTTCTGACCAGCTCCAAGAACTGAGTTAAAAGCATAAAAAGCGCCAACAAGCGGTCCTCCGCGACCAATAATCTTGCTTGCAAAATTTAAAGCTTTACCAAAAGATTGTACCGATCTAGTAGCGCCTTTTTGACCAAGAAATGATCCAAAACGACCTGCGATATTTTTCTCTTTTGGTATTGCGTTTCCTGCTAATTTAGCTTGTTGAGCATTACGAAAACCTGTTCGTAAACTAACTTTAGCTCTTTCAAGTGGTCTGAACCCACGTTTACTAAAGATTTTTGGCAAGTCTTTAAGTTTGAGATTAAGTGCAGCTAAAGTTAAACCAGCAGTTGTTAAAATTGAAACAAACTTGCTAATAGATGCTCCAGCATCAATAGCTGAAGTACCCATTTGGTTAAGCTGTTCGTCTGTTTTTTCCGCAGAGGCAAAAAAGCTTTCAATTACTCCGGGTAAAAAAAGCGCGAGAGCGACTGGATCGACACCGCCCCCTTTAGCAAACTTTTGGATGTTGCCAACCGCACCCCCTGTAGCAAAACCTGTGACACCTTTTCTATTCATCGTGTCAAGATTAGTGCGCCCTATTTTAGATGCGGCCTGCTTATTTATAACAAATTCGCCGGGCGTAAGTAACGCCGGTACAGTGTCAGATCCGTTTATACCGCCGCCAGTTGCTCTTCCAACTCTTTTTTCTTTAGATATCAGTTTTCCTACTTGCTTTGCGCCCTTTAGCTTAGTAATATCTTCAAAAATAGAAGCAGAACCAAGTTTAATTGTATCATCTTTTTTTTCTATTAATTTTTGTAGTTCTAATTTTTTTTGTATTTCTGCGTCCACATTTGTACTTATAGGAGATATGGCAGCACCAACCATTTTTTCTCCAATTACTTTATCTGTAACTTGTTCTTCGGTGCTTTTTATTTCAATTAACTCATCTCCCATCACAGCATCTAATCTAGAAGATCCTAAACCCGGTTTTGATTTTGGTTTTGCGATATTTAAAGTTTTAAATAAGCCTTGCAAAATTCCTTCAAATAGAATACCCCTTTGTTGATTTTGACCAGACCTTGCAGCTGCTACATATTGTTGATAAGATTTATTTAATTGAGAGTTATTTTGTATTTTTCTTTGATTTGCTTTGGTCGCAAGATTTATTCTTTTTCTTCTTGCAATGTTATATTTAAATTTATCACCTTCATCAAACCTATGTATATCTGTGTCAAATTGCACACCTCCGTCTTTTGTTCTAGTTTCTTTCCCTCTTTGAACATATGGTTTAGAAGACGGAAAACTAGCTGCTCCACCTAGAGAAAATTTTTGAGCGTTCATGGAAGCTAGGTTATCAGCACCAATCTTGCTAACACTGCTCTTACGTATAACAAACTCGCCCGGAGTGAGCATGGCAGGAACTGTGTCGCGATTACCAATTCCGGGAACAACGCCACCTGTAGCAAAACCTATAGGTCCACCAGAATTTTTACCTCTTAATGCCTGACTAAACCCGCCAACAATTGTTCCTAAGCCTTTTGCTATCTTTAAACCAGCAAAAGCACCTAGTAATGGCAAAACTGGTTTTAGTGCTTCTCCAATACCAATAATTGCATCGGTCAAACCTAAAAAAGTTTTAACCATGACTTGGAAAGCTGTTGTATCAGAGATATCTCTAATTAGCGCTAAAAACTTTTGCCTTGTTTTTTCAATCTGTACGGCAAGCGCTTCTTGAGCAGTTACAGCATCTTTTTCTAGAGAGCCAGCACCCGCTATGGCGGCTTGTCTAGCACGCTCTGCGGTTTCAAATTGTTGAAGAAGGGGAATAACTTTACCGATCTGTCTAAATCCACCAAGCTCTTCGGCTATTTGAACAAATCTAATATCGCCTTCCTCTAGACCTTTTAATGCTCCACTTAACTGTCTTACAGCCTCAAAGGGGCCAACAAATCTACCTTCTAAATCTAGTAGCTCAACACCAAATTGTCTTAAAAATTCAATTGTAGCAGGACGCTGGATACGAGTGAAAATAGTTCTAAGACCAGTAGCAATACTTTCAGAACTTTCTCGCGTCGTAGCTCTAACGCTCGTAAAAAGTCCTAATAGCTCATTTAGATCGCCACCAGCAGATTTAAACACACCACCAGTACGTCTAACTACGGATATCAAGTCTCCAGACTCAACAGCAAACTGTCCTGCGACAGCGTTAATAGCTCCCAGTTGAGACTCTAAAGCTCCAACACCCTGACCAAACTGAGCTAAAATAGCAACAGCGCCTTCTGCGGTTTTTTCTATATTCTCAAAGGTTGGAGCAAGAGTCGTTTTAGCAAGAGCGGACAAGGCAACTTCTAACTGTGCAGCTTGAAGACCAGTTTGAGCTAATATTCTAGAAGTAGCTAAAAGATCTTTACTAGAGGTGCCTAAAGAAGTAGAAAGGTTAGTTATTGTTTTTTGTAAACTTGATAATGCTTGATCTGTAGCTCCGGACACCTGTTTGATTTTAACAAGTTCACGTTGAAAATCAATTGATTCTTCAACCGCATCAGACAATTTACTTGTAAATAATCCAACACCCCTGCTGGCAATACTAAAAGCAGCAAATCTTCTGACAGAGATAGCAAAGTTTTTACCTAAAGCATTGGCATTTTTATTAGCACCTTGTAGCTCTTTATTAATTTTCGATACTTCACTAGTAGCCTGACGACCATTTTTAATATCTAAATTAACAGAAACATTCCCAAGTTGCCTACGTAATTGGTTGACTACTTGATCGACGTTTCTTGGAGCTTGTAGCTGTAACTGTGCAGTTAAAACAAAACGTGACATATTTTATCTCTGGTTATAGTTTTATTTTACTCTACCCAATTAACTTTCCGTAACTTTTTTGACTGTTCTTTTCTTTCTTTTTGTTGGAACTACATAATCCGCTTTAATTATATAATTACCATTTTCATCCAGAAGATTACCATCTCTGTCTGTTCTTTCACCCTTAGCATTAATATAATGACCAAGTTCGTTAATCGTTCTTCCGTCTAAGTCAACGAGCTTTTCATTATTATCTACTAGTTGACCTTCTTCGTTAACTAGATTAAAATGTTTTAACCATTGATTTTCTGGAAGGGTTTGCTCACTTGATGGGTCATAGCTATACATCATCTCAGCTAATGCTCCAGCGGCTGCATATGCTATTTCATCAGAAGCTCTATTATTATAATCTTCTATATTGTTATACACCTTTTGTCCATTTTCATAGAAAGTACAGGCAGAGACCAAATAATCGAACCTTGCGTTATCAGAAATATTTTCAGCTGTATTTTGCTCAAAATTGTTTTTCTCAATCAGCAGTCTCCTCAGTTCACTCCTTAGTTCTTTCATTTTAAATGCAATGTTTTTACCGTCAGATAGAGGTATTTTCTTTTTTCCGTCGCCAAGATATAAATCTCTTTCTAGATTAGTTAGCTGCTCAACAATTTTTAACTCTTGTTGTATTTGAGATTTTCCCCATATACCCCTTTTTTCCATAACAACTGCAAGCTCTTCTTTTGTTTTAATACCCTCGTCAAGACATTCATTCCAAACTTTAGCTCTATAAATATCTGCTTTTTGTATAGCTATTGCAGTTGGACTTGTGACATAAATATTGATAGAAGAACCATCATTTTTAGTAACCAATACCTGTTTTTTACTCATTTTTTCCTTCCTTTCTGGTTTCTTTAACCGGAATAACATTTTGATATTTTAGCCAAGATACATTATATTGGCTTAACTCAGCATCTACATTCCTAGCCTGAGTATTTCCTTTATTTAAAACTTCCTCTCTTACTTTCTGATAAATTTCATACATTATTTTTTTCTCAGCTGTAAGAGTTTCTCCTTTTTCTACCTCCCATAAAAACCCAAAGTGAGATTCAATTGAGCTTAAAGCTCCTATCATTGTTGTCTCTACCTTTTTTTTAAGAATTTTAGCTAATCTATCCTTAGAGTCAGATGTGTATTTATCTTCTTTAATTTTTTTATATTGTACGTGCTGCCTAATTAGATTATTGTAACTTTCTTCCATCTTATTTATCTCCTAAATTTGTCCCTATATTGTTGATTACTCATCCGGTTCATTTCTAGTCTTTCATCACCAAGTTGACCGGAATCCACTTTTCCTTGTTGTTTAATTTGATTGAATCTCTGTTTTTTAATAGTTCTTGCGTGTTGCGAATTCATGCTATCAATTCTAGCTGCATCTTCTTGATTATCAGCCATTAAAAACACCTCTGGTGAATTTGCAATTTTTTGATTACTTAATTTATTTTCCAATTCTGATTCCATAATACTATCTTTCCTTTTGTCTGATTGAATCAAGAACCAGCCGTCTAGCATGTCGTCATCTTCAATAACCTCGTTAGATGGACAATCGGGAGATTCATGAACGTTGTCATACATCCTAGACCAAACCAAAATATTTCTTTGGTCGGGCGATAATTCTCTGTCGGTATTGTTAAATAATTGGTATCCACTAGAGTCTCTCAATGTCCAGAGAGATCTCCAAGGCTCGCTTCTAGACAATTCTCTTATGATTTTTTCTTCGTGTAAAGATTTATAATATTGGCTTGATAATATTTCTATTTTGAATTCCTCTATATTACATAAATTATCATTGTAATATGTACACCTTTTTAAGAACTCTTCAACCTTACCAATATTCGCTATACCTTCACATGTATTACCATAAAACTTTGTTTTCTTTTGTAGAACTTTTGTTAGTTGGTTTTGACCAGCCCTAATAACTACCCTTGCACCTTCTCTAATGTTTGTTCTATGTCTATTAATAAATAATTCTTTTTTTGTGTTTTCAATATCTTTTTTTATTCCAGACTCTTTTTTGTCATCTTCCTGTGTCCATAGACCCTTCTCCCTCATCCATTCCAGCATCTCGTCTTCTGTTTTTATACCTTCTTCAATGCACCTATTATAATCATCTCTAAATCTTTTGTTTATGAAATATTCATCTTCAATAGAAGGTGTTTTTATAGTCAATACCTTACCATCAATATTTACATAGTATATTCCCATCCTCAACTTAGAAATAAAATACTCCCGCTCATGATGCTTCATTAAAAACCTCACGACGGGAGTATATGGTCATTTTAATTATCCTTCCAATCTTATCCTTTTGAGCAAAATTCTTGCAGAATATTTGCTATTAGCTCTTAAACACTTTCAATTTTTGATTATGCTTCGTATCTACCTTCAAGTCTGTCATTTAAGAAGTTTGGATCTTGTCCAACGCTAGCTGGCTCTATTTCACCCCAATAATGAGGAGCGCCATTTAGTCCAAAAGGAAGGTTGAAATTATTTACATTCGTCGGATCTGCACCCATAACAGTAGGGTGATTATGACCGACCTGCATAACATCAAAATCATTGAAGTTAGAATATGAGTAAGTGTTTGTTGCATTTCCACCCGTCGCGTCTCCACCGCCATAAGTCACAGAAGACAAACGGTTCTTCTTACCTAAATTAAATACAATGCCGCACCTCAGAGGAATCCAAATCAATTCCTCAAAAGTGTTATTACCGGAAGCGGCTGTGTGGTAAAGAGCTGCATCACCTTCTTCGGCAGCAAACACAAAGTCTCCAGATGTTGAGATAGCCTCAATGTCACAAGTAACCTCAATCGGGAAATTAGCAGGACGATAGTAAGGAGTTTTTCTTCCAAGTTCAAGAACATCATCTCTACTAAAGTCTGTATTAATAGTGATGTTTTGTAAGTGAACGAGTGGTTTACGATCTTCTGGATTAATTGCATTTCCGTTAAACCCGTTTCCATAAAACGGAAATACACCTGTGTTCGTAACCCCCTGTATACTTCTTGGTAAAATAGCATACTCCATAAGCACATCTTCTCTTCTTTGAATACCACCGGAAGCAGGAGCAACAGCCGGAGGAAGCGGACCATTTCCACGACCAGCAGCAAGCGCCAATGGGTCGTCTAATCCGTCAAAAAGAGTTGCTGTCTGATTTACAATGGCAACATTTGATCCTGCGAGCCATTTTTTATCATTGCCGACCAAAGTCAAGCTTTCTGTTGCATTTCCGTCAACAGGTATTGTGTAACCAACACTAGAGATGTACATACCCGTACATCTTACCTCAACCTGAGCAGCTCCATTATTAGCAGTAGCTGCTGCTACATGGTCATACTCTTCTCCAAAAATACCAAGACCTAAATCGCATCTTTCTTTGGATCTTGCTACGAGACCGCTAGCCTCTGTATCTGTAACCCCAGTTGAAGCCATTAGGTACATCAGTGGGTATCCGTCGATAACTTTTTCCAGAGTTACCTCTACGTCCGGAGTACCTTCGATGTTTTCATAGATCTCAATCTGACCAAGCTCAAATGCTTGCTCCAAATTGAAACTAGTTGTCATACCGACACTTTGAACACCATGAATTGCTTGCGGCGCGCCGTCCAAGAAGGGGTTAGTAATTCCTCCGTGTCCAGATTCTGCCAATGTAACAAGTTGACAGGAATATAATATTCTGTTGTTAGGTTTAACCATTTAGTTCTCTCCTTTAAAAGAAAAATTTTCTATTTTATTATACACAAAAATATCTAAATATTAAGTTTTACACCTTCTGTAGTATATCTTACAATACCACCAAAAATATCCATTCCTATCATTTTCATATCTTGCACAGTTACATTTGTGAACCTAATTTGTCCACCATAGTATTTTTCTGAGAGATCTGGATACCTCAAGGCACCAGAAACAGGAACACCCCTGTAATCCAAAGGATAATCATTGTTTTCATAAATATCATTTATGTGTAATAACCCTATGGTCTTGTCACTCTGCATTGATACAATGTCAATTAATTTATTCCTAGTTAACTCATCTTCCGCTATACAATGGAATAATACATCTGTATAAACCCACTGACCACCTCCTAATTGATATCCCTTAAATTTTCTGGAGGGTACAACCTCTATAGCAATAGCAGGAAGTTGTAGTCTAGCTTCCGCAGGAATATTCCAGTCTCCTTTGTCTTTTTCGTAAAAATCGCTAGTCGGCTCCATCGTGTCCGCTTGAATTTCTCTAAGCCAAGGTACATTATTAGCATATACGACATTTATCCACTTATAACTAAATTCTGCTTGAACTTTAGAAGTCGTAGGTATTGGTTGGTCAAATATAACCCTTCCATTAAAGTAATCAATGTGATGACTATATGGACCAGAAACTGTCGATGGGTAATAATCTCCATCTACATAGATTCCAGATATTCCGGGCAATGCATCATCATTACCAACTAATGGTTCTGGATTATAAACTATACCGCTTTGCCAAACCCAATTTTTCCTAAAACCTTCCCAAACTTGTCCTTCTATATAATTAGGATTAGAACCAAGTCTAAGTCTGCTATAATCAAATCCATCTGGAGATAATTCATCAAGCGTGACATTAAAATAATTACCAATGTCAAGCAAAGCCCAATCAAAATATTCAACAAGTCCGTCTTGAATACCATTTGTCAAGCCGTATTTACGTATGTCTGATATATTTTTTAATGGTTGGTAGCTCATTTTCCGAATATCTCACTAATTATTTCAGCTATTTCATTTTCTCTTCCAGAAAGAAGTCTTGTTACAAAATTGTTGTCATTTACTCCAGAATATTTTGGATTAACCCTGAATGACTTACCCTCTGTCATTATACCGCCACCAGATCTACCATCCCTAGAGGGTTGGTATTCATAACCAAAGACCACAATCTTGTCACCTTTAGTCAAAAGCCAATCAAGCCAATGAATATCAGATCCTTTTTTTGTAATCACATGACCCTCTGGCAAACCTAATAAATTAAAGAAATCTTTTGGTTGAAAATTAAAATATATACCACCCTTTAAATCATCAGTAAATCTATTAGCTGATATTTCCGTTGAGTCCACTATAGAGTTTATAATAGCTTCAATCGCTGGACCCGCTTTGCTTTTTCTTATTCCAAATTCAGCTCCTAGTTCATATGGGTCTCTTTTTTCAAGGCTTTGTATTTCTGGTGAAGATCTAACCCAAGACTCAACCCTACGCTTCAATGATGTAATTAGTGCTTTTTCTTTGCGTCTTAATTTTTTGTTGAGAACCTCTGCAATTGCTTTATTAATTTTTAATTCTATTTGTTTATTGGATTCTAATAATTTTACGGTTATCATATTATTCCCAAAAACAAGCGAAGTATCTCTCTTGTCCAATCCCCATTGGAAATGGCTCGCCTTTTTTTTGAAATCTAAATTCTCTGAGGTCTTTTATTCCCTTGTGTGCTATTATTTCCTTTGCTCTCATTATTCTTGGTAAATCAGTTGCAAAAAATATAGTTTGTATACCACGATCAGGCACAACGATATTTCCACCCGGATTAACCCAACTTTTGCTATCCCAATATACTTTTAGTTTTATATCTTCAACTTTTTCAACCTCTTTGATCGTTACATCGTTTCTTTTATAATTCCCTCCTCCACCTCTTCTATGTGGATTAACAGACCTATTATCAGGTATATTATCAAACGAATTATCTATAACTTCAACTTTTTCTATATATACTAATTGACATGTAACACCAAATATATCAAATGTAGAGTCAACTACATCATAATATTTATCAAATACAGATTGAGGTATTGTTATTGGCATTATAAACCTTTAGTTTGGTGAATCACCAGTATAGTATCTCACATCGTCAAATCTGGTATCCAACCTAGTATGTAGAGTACCAGAAGGTATAAATGAATTTACATCTGGATCTCTAGTTCTATTTTCCCCGGTCTTACTTTGGTAAGTTACCATAGACCCGTTCTTTATAGAGTTTGAACCAATTATTGGCTGTAAAACATCTGACATTTTTTATCTCCGAATTAAATTAATTTACCACTAACCCAACTAGTACCGTTGGCTATCATAATATAACTATCTACACTAGCAAAAGCTATAGCGCCAATCTGATCTGAGGAAATATTAGACTCAACTTCTGATACAGTGTTATACACCGGAACTACTAAGTTTCCACTAGCATTGATTATCTGTCTCACACCAATAATATCATCAAATCTCAAAGGTCTAAATACAGGATAGTCACTGATACAGCCACAGTCGCCAGAAGGTCCAGCAAAAACATGACTTGGGGGCTGCTTTTTAAACAATAATCTTTGATCAACAATTCCACTTAAATCAAACACATCGTCTGTTCCGGTCGTGCTATCAACCTCATTTCTCATAAAAGGCTCTAATTGTCTTCCGCCAGAATACAAGGGACTAACGCCAGAGAACATAACGCCAGAATCACCCACTATAACCCCAGAAGAACGAATACTTGATCTTTCTATATCCCCCCTAATATCTATTGAATATTCAGGATGACCATTAATACCAATCTGTTTATTATTATTATCCCATATAAAATTATTATCATAGGATAAGATATGATTTGACCCCCAAAATGCAACCCCACTCGTTTCGGGTTGCTGAAAGTCTTCTTGACCATTAGCAGTAAATACAGAAAACTTAGCTGGATAAGTAACGTAAACCTCTTTTAAACCCACTGGAAAATTTACATAATCATTATTATTTGTACTTTCCACAGGAAATCTTACTAGATAATGGTTTATACTATCAAAACCATAAATTCCAGATCCAACTTCATAATCAACTCCATCTGAAATAGCATAAAATAATGAGTCACCAGATGAATACTCAGAAGAAAAACTACTAGATCCTTCATAAGCTCCATCTAAAAAAAACTCACCTACACCTATAGAGTAGCTCTTTTCTTTTATTCGGTCTGCTAATTTTATTTTAGACATATTTACCTACTATGATACGGTTGGGGCTGGACCAACCATTTGAGATCCGGGATTCATACCATAAATAACAAGATCGTTTTGAGATGCGTCTACTGGATTTCCAGCTTCTTGCTCAATTCTAAAATGAATACTTCTTAAAGAGGTTCCATCGTCACCCTCTCTCAATAAAAGAGCAACGCTATTTGGTTCCATATCAGAATATGTTGTTATTGGTCCACCTAAACCATTACTAGTACCAATCGCAACATAATTATTATTTGCTAGAACACCGCTAGTAAATGTAATCTTATAAGTTCCGGTAGTTATTCTTTGAATTCCTGAAACGTTATAGTAACCGTTCACCACTGGCGTTGTAGCATCACCAGCAAAAGAAATCCAAGCTTTTGCAGCTCCGTGAAAACTGTCAATAGCGCTCTGGTCTTTATTAAACTCCAAATGACCAGAAGTACCAATCAATACGTCGTCACCAATATCTGGATTGTTATATCTAAATTTAATGCCATTATCATCGCTATTTCCGTTTACCTCACCAGAAGAATTAATCCAATTCTCATCTAGCGCAAGATTTCCAGCCATAGCTCTAGTGCCATTTACGTTGACATATTGAGGGTGTGGGTCTCCAGCCGTCAACCCACCCAAATCGTTGTGTTGAATATTTCCCGGACCAAGCCAAGGATCAGTCTGAATACTTACATTATCTACAGGACTATTTGGGAAAATCAGTCCAGATTCTGGTATAAAAGTACCACCCTCTGATCCAATTTTTTTAGCTCTAACATCATTGAAGAATGGGAAGAGGACATCTGTATCACCACTAGCAACAACTTTATTAATGGAATATGCTATGTCTTCCATGTTGTGTCTAACATCTTCAGCAGAAATAAGTCCTGCGTTATTATCTGCTAAATCTGAGCTAATGCTGGCAATCAAGTCGCCAGAGCTTTTCATCGTAGGCATTTTTCTCTCCTAATAGTTAAAATATCCACCCGATCTGTGGTCCGTATTATTTCTAGTTATTGAATCTGCACCGGGAGCATATGGACCAAGTATTGCGTGACCCGCAACACTACTACCAGCCCTATACTCTAATAACAAATGTTCATATTTTTCGCATAAATCTTTGTACAAAACAGTTAATGTAGCGGTAACGCCCCTTAAATCAATTGCAGACGGCCCGTCTTTAATTGAAATTGCATTACCAGACTCGCTTCTAATCTCACTACCTATGATTATACACGCAGCTCGTAGACATGATAAAGTTATAAAGGCGTTATCTTTTGTTTCCGAATCAGTTGGATCTGGAAATAATCTACAAGCCTCTACATTAATATCATAAATGTTGTTGAAATCTACGTTCATTATCATGAGTTGAGAGGCAACTAAAATAGCTGTTTCAACCCTATCGTCACTGTACTTATAGTTTGGTGAATCTAAATCATTTATTAGATGTCTAACTATAGTACCCATTTGACCTTGCCAGCTCATAAAAACCTCTATAAGTTACAGTGTACTTGAAAAGTATGAATATCCGTGTAAAATGTTCCGCTTCCACCACCAAGGAATATTTTTCCCTGCAACTTGTATTTACCAACCTCGTCTAAATCCCCTGCCACTATATCATAATACATTACTCCAGAAACAGAACTTCCGTCATTAAATCTTGAGCCAGCTCTACTAATCACGGTGTCACTAGGTTTTCTAAAATCCACCTGAAGTGCAGATGCTTCAGAAATATCTACAAGATCTGATCCATCTTTAACGGTAAGTAAAAACCTTGTTCCTATGTCGTTTTGGTGTATTTCACTAGGCATTTAGTTTTCCAGTGTGAGGTCTAACTCTTGTTTTATGTAAACGTCTATATGTTCTGATTGTTCTATAAAAATTTCTTTGTTTATAGATTGCTCTATAAAAATAACATATTCTAAATCGGTACCACTATATGTCTCCGTCATTTCTTCCGAAGTAGAAAGTGGAAATTCATTTAGTGTGATTCCTACGAACATTAAACAGCCGGATCATTAATTGTTATATCACTATTAACAGCTTGCGCTGCTTGTTGTTTTGCAACTCTTATTTCATGAGCCTTAACGTTTTCTGATAAGAACTGACGAACAATTCTATTGCCAAACTGCGCTAATGTTTCTGGATTATCTATCATTCTAACGTTGGTATCACTTTCTTCTTGACTATCATCAAAATCTGGATTTGGTAACTGTTCCGGTCTATTGTAATTAGCAGCGAGCGCACCAAGAACCCTTAAAACGTCTGCGTCTGCGATTTCTACTGAAAACTGGGCCATTATATTTTCTCCTAATAAATTATTTTTGTGGACTTTTCCTAACTATTTATACACTATTTTTTATGCTTTGTTTAAATGTGGTAATTCGCAACGTGGTATTTGGCACTTATCACAAATCTCAGGCCAAACATCATTTAAATTATTATAGTCAAATATCTCTACTCCAAGGTCTTCACCATTTTGCCCAAGAGTAAACCACTCTGT
>Ga0181606_10004001_pt1 | contig 12351 bp, 6 predicted proteins | sample 041ome_10_FD_132994 | JGI IMG/M metagenome (GOLD analysis project Ga0181606, IMG submission 132994) | Coastal salt marsh microbial communities from the Groves Creek Marsh, Skidaway Island, Georgia - 041412US metaG (megahit assembly) | ecosystem: Environmental > Aquatic > Marine > Intertidal zone... | reverse complement strand
TTGGTGACAAAACCATTTTTCCCGCATCGAGCGGAATACCCTCAACTGGCGATGTGAGATCTAATCCCCCCGAATAGACTAATTGATCTGGAGTTTGCGGGTCGTAGCTCTCCGGGAATCGGTTTTGAAGATCAGCCCCAAATACATCATGGCGTGCAGAGGTAAGTCCATTGCTCCCCATTCCCGCATTGTAAAAGTCCTCATAGTTTGCTTGACCATCTGAAGCTAATCCCACGATGAGTGAACCCGGTGCGATCTTGGAATTATCGATAACATCGGAGCGTTTCATCCGTGCTGTTACGGTTGTGTCCACAATAATGGTTCGCACCAAGTCGCCCACATCAGCCGTTTCGCCTCCGGTAAGATGCGCCTCGATACCCCATGACCTGAATTGGTTTAATAATTCCTCAGTACCTTCGATAACCGCTTTCACTACTTCTCCAGGAATTACATTCTTGTTTCTACCTATGGTAGATGACACCAAGATGGTATCTATAGCTCCTACGCAGAGCAGATCGTCGATGTTCATCACCACAGAATCTTGAGCAATTCCCTTCCACACGGATAAATCGCCGGTTTCGCGCCAGTACATATAGGCCAAAGACGATTTAGTTCCCGCACCATCTGCATGCATGACCAGGCAGTATTCCGGGTCGGAAGTAAGAAAGTCGTGAATTACCTTACAAAATGCCCCTGGAAAGAGCCCCTTGTCCAGATTAGCGATGGCCTTGTGCACATCTTCTTTTTGGGCGGAAACACCGCGCTGATTATATCTGCTACTCATATTAAAAAAAGAAGCATCCCCAATGGTGATGGAGACGCTTCTTTATTCATTTTGTATTTCATCTATTTATCCGTGTCCGGATTGTTCTTGGGGACAAAATCCTTGCGCAATACCTGAAAATCTGTACGACGATTCAATTGGCGCAAGAATTCATCTGCCTCTTTGCCATTGGTTCTTTCAAGCCTACGGATGAAAGACTCCGTGAGGCGATCGCCAGACTTCACGTAATCTGGACCGGTAAAGCTTTCTGGAATAACAAATGGATCCGACTCACCCATACCCACCGCAACGAGACGGTCTGCATCTATTCCTTTTTCAATGAGATAGCTCACACAACTTTCTGCACGACGCTGCGAAAGAGATAGGTTGTCTTGAGTAGACCCGATATGGTCGGTATGTGAACGGAGTTCAATTACAATATTTGGATTGTCCTCGAGCACATTGACCAAGCCGTCCAATGAAACCTTGCCCTCATCACGCAACTCTGCACTGTTAAAATCGTACTCAATCTTAGGCAGAACAATGGGTTTGCGCACGGGATCGAGTGCCTTGTTATGGGTCATGGCGTAAAGGAATCCATCTGTAGTGGGTTCAAATGAACTCATTGGAACACCTACTGTAGTTACGTTACCCGATTTTGTAAGGTAATCGTCTTTTTCGAAGTTCAACGTGTAATTCATTTCCTCCGAGAAATTGGCTACATCGAAGAAATATGCGCCATCTCCATCGGTACGAGCTTCAACTGCAGTTCCATCCGTGCCCATCAACTTAACGGTTACACCAGGAATTACTCGACCATTCTTTGCATCTGTAACGACACCCCCCAACGTATAGAGCAATGGCTTTAGATAGACCTTGTACAAATCTACTCCACCTCTACCGCCTTCACGAGAAGATGATAAATAACCGTGTACCACATCGTTTTCCTTGAATACCAATCCAAAATCGTCCTCAATACTATTAATTGGATATCCCATATTTTCCGCTTCCCCAAACGTGCCATCTTCATTAATTTTAGCGCGGAAAACATCCAATCCCCCCATGTTCACGTGGCCTTCCGAAGAGAAGTATAAATACCCATCGCGGTGAACCACTGGAAAATACTCATTGGACTCGGTATTTACCGAAGACCCCAAATTGGTAGGCTTGGACCATTTGCGACCTCTGCGGTTGTACGTGGACATCCACAAATCGCTTCCACCATAGCCATTATCTATTTTTCCAGCAAAAATCATTACCTCACCATCATCGTCGAGAAAAGTAGGTTGACCAATAGAGGCTAAACTATCCAGCCCTTCAAACTCCACAAGCTCAGGAGTTCCCCAGCTGCGGCCCTGTTTACGGCACATGTACAATTGACAAGGTACGTCCTTGTTGCGCTCTCTTCCGCAACGCGTAAAGTACATTACGTTACCGCGAGCATTCACAACCATAGCACCCTCAGAGAGGTTGGTATTAATCTCTTCGTTTACCGGTACCGGCGAGGCCCACGATGGCTCGGCATCGGATGCAGCACCTCTTCGGCTTCTGCTACGGGTGCGCTCTTGCTCGGTGTAGAAAATATCGTAAAACGATTGACCCGTCCATCCATCAACCCCTTTACCTGCGGCTTCTTCTCTAGAAGACGTGAACAATAAGGCATTGTAATCTTTGTAATTGGCCCATGTAAGACCCATTTCGTCGAATTTCGTATTGAACTCCTTAATGTTGGTCACATCGTATCGGGTGGGATTCTCCATCCACTCCAGTGCTTTTTTACAACTCTCCACTCCTAGTGTTCCCCGTGAATCGGAAGGGGCTTTCTCGCGGTAACTGTTGTACGCCTCCATTGCTTCTTCGAACTCACCCTGAGCCTTCAGCATATCGGCCATATATAATTCGGCAATCGGATCTTCATAGCGCGATCGAATGGCACGATTATAATACCCCTCAGCTCTACGCCAATCGCGCATCATGCGATAACATTCGCCCATGCGAAAGGTTATTTCACGTTTTATTTCGCGATTATCTTCCTTCGAAGAAGCCTTTTTATAGAGCTCAGCAGCTACAGCATACTGCTCTGATTCATATGCCAAATCCGCTTCTACGGTGTATTTGTGCTGTCCAAAAACGGTTAAAGACCCAATAAATAGAAGGCCGATGGCGAGAATGTGCGCTTTTACTTTTTTCATGTAATTCAAGCTGAACATTGGTATTTACAGTTTTGCTAAATTAAGTAAAGTGAGGATATAAAAAAATCCCGCTTTGAAGTAAACGGGATTTATAGTCGAGAAGTTAGCTATTTTCATCGCGTAAATAGCATCTCCCGATATTTCGGCAAAGGCCAAAGTTCATCATCAATTATGATTTCCAACTTGTCTACGTGATAGCGAATGGTATCGAAATACGGTTTTACTTTCTCATCGTAAGCTATAGCCAGCTCTCGCGAATCTTCAATTGCATTGGCCGCTTTTCGGGCCTCAATCATTTCAGTAATGGTATTATTAATGATTCCAATTCGTTCCGAAATCTCCTCAATGAGGTTGCACTGCTCTGCAGAAGCGGCTTTAAACGTCTTGGTATCCAACACTTCTTTTAAACCTTTTACGTTTTCGAGCAGTCGATTTTGATACGTGATTGCAGTTGGGATGATGTGATTTCGGGCCAAATCGCCGAGTACCCTCGATTCAATTTGAATTGCCATATGGTACTGCTCCAACCACACCTCATGACGAGCTTCAAGCTCCGTTTCCGATAATATAGAATTGGAATCGAAGAGGGAATTCACATCTTCGCGTCGCAAGGCATCTAATGCACGCGGGGTAGTTTTAATGTTTTCCAGCCCGCGCTTTTCTGCTTCCGTACACCATTCATCGGAATAACCATCTCCCTCAAAGCGAATCGATTTAGATTCGATAATGTACTCGCGCAACACATTGAAAATAGCGCCGTCCTTCTTCAACCCTTTTGCGATTAGGGCGTCGACTTCCTTCTTGAATTCCTTCAGCTGCTCGGCTACAATAGTGTTGAGTACGGTCATGGGCCAACTGCAGTTTGCACTGGAACCCACAGCTCGGAATTCAAACTTATTCCCCGTGAATGCAAACGGGCTCGTCCGATTTCGATCGGTGTTATCGAGGAGAATTTCGGGAATCTTACCTACTACATTCAGTTTCAAATCGGTACGTTCCTCTGGGCTCAATTTGCCGGATTTCACTTTTTTCTCGAGTTGATCGAGAACCGCTGAAAGCTGCGAACCAATAAATACTGAAATAATAGCCGGTGGAGCTTCATTGGCACCCAATCGATGGTCGTTACTTGCCGAGGAAATCGCCGCCCGAAGCAAAGGAGCATAACGGCTTACCGCCTTAATGGTGTTGATGAAAAAGGTGAGGAACATTAAGTTTTCCTTGGGATTTTTTCCAGGCTTAAGAAGATTCACTCCTGTATTGGTGGCCAACGACCAGTTGTTGTGTTTTCCACTTCCATTAAGTCCGGCAAAAGGCTTTTCATGAAGCAGACAACGGAATTGATGGCGACGAGCCACCTTATCCAATACATCCATTAAAAGGCTATTGTGATCCACTGCCAAATTGGCCTCTTCAAAAACGGGGGCCACCTCAAATTGATTGGGGGCCACTTCATTGTGGCGTGTGGTCACAGGGATTCCCAAGCGCATGCATTCCATTTCGAAATCCTTCATGAAGGAAATGGCGCGTTGGGGAATAGATCCAAAGTAATGATCGTCTAGCTGCTGTCCTTTTGCAGGCGCATGTCCGAAAAGCGTGCGATGGGTGAGTGCCAAATCGGGGCGGGCATTGAAGAGTGCCACATCAACCAAAAAATACTCTTGTTCCCACCCCAATGTAGCCGTTACTTTGGAAACATTTTTATCGAAATATTTGCAGACCTCAGTGGCCGCCGCATCTACGGTTTGTAAAGCGCGCAATAGCGGAGTTTTATAATCTAAGGCCTCACCCGTATAAGAAACGAATACGGTAGGAATACAAAGGGTATCGTCTATAATAAATGCCGGAGAAGTGGGATCCCAGGCGGTATATCCGCGGGCCTCAAACGTATTTCGAAGACCTCCACTTGGAAAGCTGGATGCATCGGGTTCTTGTTGCACTAACATGGCACCATCAAATTGCTCAATGGCTGAACCGTCGCTCAATGGAGAAAAGAAGGCATCGTGTTTTTCGGCCGTAGATCCGGTAAGGGGCTGAAACCAGTGGGTGTAATGCGTGGCTCCATGAGAAACTGCCCAATCTTTCATAGCAGATGCTACTTGATTGGCCATTCTTCGATCAATTTTAGTACCGTGCTCAATGGCAGACTGAACACTTTTATAGGCCTCGTCTGATAAAAATTCGCGCATTACTCGACCAGTAAAAACGCGGGTTGCGAACAGGCTAGAGAGTTTTTCCCCAGCAAATTGAGGTTTAACCGGTGCGCGCTCTAAAGTTTTTTGCAAAGCTTGAAAACGGATATTCATGGCATAAAATTTTTTACCAAAAATACATATCCGATTGGGTTATTTCAATAAAAAACACAAATTATTTACCAACACCCCTGTTAAAAAAGGGGGTATGTATTAAAAATATGCATTTTAAAAGAAAACTACCCATAAATAAACAAGGTATAAGACTAAAAGTACGGAACCTTGAAGCTTTGAAATCACAAATCGATTCCCTACCCGCATCAACCCGTAAATAAGCAGGGCAAATACCAACATCCACCAAATATCCACCCGCAGAATATTCATATCATCCACCTGAATAGGATGAATCATGGAGGATAGTCCTAAAACTGCGCCCACATTAAAAATGTTGCTGCCGAGCAAATTTCCAATACTCAAATCGCGTTCTCCGCGAAAAGCAGCAACGAAAGAAGCGGCCAACTCAGGTAAGCTCGTACCTACTGCGACAATGGATATAGAAATTATACGATCACTCACACCGAAACTCTGCGCAATGCTTGAAGCACCATCGACTAGAAACCGACTTCCGAATACCAATACTACTGCTCCCAAGGCCAACCAAATGAGTCCTAAATAAAGCGGTTTTGCGACCGCATCGGTATCGTCCTGCTCCACTTTGTACACATCGCTTCGCGCACGGAGGATGAGCCAAATATTGAAAGCTATCAACCCGAGGAATAAGGCCAAACCATCCCAAAAAACGAGAGCACCATCCCAGAGAAGGGCCATAAAAAGCAGTGTGAAAAGAATCATGCCCGGCCAATTTACGCGGTAGCTGAGCAGGGAAACGGAAAGGGTGAATACAGATGCTACCAAGCCAAGCACCAGGCCAATATTGGCAATATTTGAACCAATTACATTTCCTAGGGCAATATCAGGGTGACCTTCCATGGCCGCAAAAATGCTCACTACCAATTCGGGAGCGGAAGTGGCCAAGGACACCACGGTCATACCAATCACCAACGTACTCCACCTGAGGTGAAGTCCAACGTTTACTGCGCCCTTAACCAGCCATTCACCACCGGCAAAAAGCAACAGTACTCCTCCAATAAGCTGCAGATATTCCATCACCCTAGCGAAGACGTATCGGCGGGCGGATTCTCCTTAGTGTTGGGGTGAGATTCATCGGAATCATGCTCCGAAGTTGGGGCCGACGAAGGTTTCGAGGGAGATTTTCGCGAAACCGTCCCCGTTAATTCACTTGCAGCATCGCGCACTTCCCGCTCTACGTCGCGAGCCACATTTATGTCTCGGGCCGATTCCGTGATTTCCCGTTTAATTTCGTCCGTTGCGTTTCTCACCTCGCGGATACCCTTTCCCAATGTGCGCGCTATTTCCGGAAGCTGCTTTGCGCCGAAAAACAAAAGCACGAACAAGAGGATAATGAAAATCTCCCCTCCGCCAAAATTGAAAAAAAGAAATACAGGCGCATTCATATGCTGCAAATATACAACAAAGCCCCGCGTTGAAGCAGGGCTTTAAAGAAGTTGTGGTTTAGCTTAAAGGAGATTTATTTCTTACTGTCCATTTGCTTTTTTAGCGCGTCGTACATGATAGGCGACGCCACAAATAACGAAGAATAAGTACCCACAATAATACCAATAAGCAAAGCGAACATAAATCCACGGATGGTTTCACCTCCAAAAAGGAAGATAATTAACAACACAAACAGCGTGGTCATCGAAGTATTGATTGTACGGCTGAGCGTGCTATTCAATGCCGAATTCACCATTTCGCCAAACGACATTTTGCGATGTTCACGCATGTATTCGCGAATACGGTCAAACACTACCACGGTATCGTTTAATGAGTAACCAATCACCGTTAAAATAGCAGCGATAAAGGCCTGATCGATTTCCAAACTAAAAGGTACAATTCCGTAAAGTAGAGAGAACAGCGAAATCACGATTAAGGTATCGTGGAAAACTGCTGCAACAGCACCCGCGCTGAATTGCCACTTGGAGAATCGAACCAAGATATAAACGAAAATAATCACCAACGAGAAGATAATCGACCAGATTGCTGAGGTGCGAATATCGTCTGCGATGGTAGGCCCCACTTGCGAAGAGGAAAGCAAACCAAATTCCTTGCTCTCATCGTCATTGAAAAACGCATCGGAATCGATAGGATTATTGTAGAATGAAGTTACTCCCTCGAATAAACGAGACTGAATATCTTCATCCACCTCTGCTCCTTTATCGTCTACACGGAACTTGGTGGTAATCTTAACTTGGTTGCTACCTCCGAAAGTCTTCACTTCTGGGCGGTATACAATACCCGATTCGTCTGTGAACACCTTGCTCAGTGCATCACTCACGTCTTGGGTATTTACAGGTTGGTCAAAACGCACTTGATAGCTGCGACCTCCTGAAAAATCAACCCCCTGGTTCAACCCGCGGGTAGCCAATGAAATAAGACCAATTACAATAATCGTAGACGAAATAATGTATCCAACCTTTCGCTTACTGAGAAAATCGAAATTCACCTTGGTAAACGCATCATTGGTGAGCTTGCTTCCAAACTTCACATTGGCGTCTTTCTTGCTGAGCATACGCTCATAAATAAGACGTGTAATGAAGATCGCGCTGAATAATGAGGTGAGAATACCAATAATTAAGGTACTTGCAAATCCACGGATAGGACCGGTTCCAAATACAAATAGAATGATACCGGTTAAGAGCGTGGTAATGTTGGCATCTAAAATAGAAGAATAGGCATTTTTATAACCATCAGAAAGCGCCAGGCGGAGTCCTTTTCCAGCGCGAAGCTCCTCGCGAATACGCTCATATATAAGTACGTTGGCATCCACCGCCATACCAATGGTTAACACAATACCCGCAATACCGGGAAGTGTGAGCACCGCCTGTACGGAAGCGAGCACTCCGAAAATAAAAAACATGTTCACCAAAAGGGCAATGTTCGATACCAAACCCGCTGTGCTGTAATAGAAAATCATGTACAACAACACGACACCCAGGGCTATTAAAAAGCTGATGAGTCCAGAAGAAATAGCTTCCTGACCAAGTGATGGCCCCACTACATCGGCTTGAATAATTTTTGCGGGAGCAGGGAGTTTACCGGCCTTTAAAATGTTGGCCAAGTCTTTCGCGTCCTTAACGGTAAAAGAACCTGTAATATTCGAAACTCCACCGGTAATTTCCTCATTAACTGTGGGGAACGAGTACACAAAATTATCGAGCACGACAGCAATACTGCGATCCACATTTTGAGCGGTGAGTTGAGCCCATTTCTGCGCACCTTGATTATTCATGCGCATGGTGATGGACGGCTTACCCAATTGATCGAAATCTTGGTATGCATCTGAAATTGCATCGCCTTGCAAGGGGGCGTCGTTATCTCGATTTCCTTTAATCGCGATGAGGCGCACAAAATTTTCAGTAGAGGTTTGCGAAGGAGCCGCCCAGAGGAATTTGATGTGTCGGAGTTCCGACGGCAACAATTCACGAACTTGGCGCATGCGCAAATACTGGCCTGCTTTCGCCGTATCTTTCAACGCTACGTAACCAACCACTGGCCCAGGGATCAAGGTTTGGCTCGTGGGGTCGTAATTGGGCTGAAACACCTCGAAAAACGGATTAAACAAATCGTTTTCAAAAGCAGTTGTTGTATCGGAACCGGCATCCGCAACCGCATCAACCTCTCCTTCGCTCAATCCCAACGCCGCCGAATCGGCATCCACACCAGAGGGCATGGCTAAATCGTCACCAAAATTGGACATTTCCGCTTCTTCAGCAGCTGCACCCTCCGCTTTTGCAGGACGCTCAACAATATCCTTCAAACGCTCATTAACTGCATTGAAATAGTTGAACATCAATGCATTGTTCTCGTAGGTCTCCCAGAATTCGAGGTTGGCTGTGCTTTGAAGAAGGCGCTTTACGCGGTCTGGTTCCTTTACCCCGGGCAACTCAACTAGAATTCGCCCCGTACCTTCGAGGCGCTGAATGTTAGGCTGAGCAACACCAAACTTATCGATCCGCGCGCGGAGCACTGTAAATGCGCGATCAATGGCTCCGTTGGCCTCTTCGCGTAAAACGCCAATAACGGCCTCATCGGTGGAGTTAAAATCGATTTTATCGTTCAGTTCGCGATTTCCAAAAATACTGGGATCGCTCAAGGCGAAAGATGTGCCTTGATTCGCATTAGCCTCTTGAAAAGACGCGGCGAATAGCGTAATGTAGTCCTCTTGGCTATTGCGTTGCTTCAAAGCGGCCTGATTTAACGCCTCATTAAAGACCGGGTTGCTGGAGTTTTGCGATAGATTGCGCAAGATATCCTGCACGCTCACCTCTAGAATTACGTTCATCCCGCCTTTGAGATCCAAACCCAAGTTGATCTCACGCGACTTGCATTCGCCGTATGTGTACTCACGTACCAAAATGTCGAACACAGGCTCTCCACTCATGGAGTCCAAATAGGCCTGACGCAGGGTGTAATCGCCCTGAGCATAGGCATCGGCATCAGCCTCTACGTTGCGCGTAATGAAAGTAAATGACAACTGGTACAAACATACCAGCGCAAACAGAATGGCAAAAAACCGAATGGCACCTTTATTTTGCATTTCAAATTATTTAAACGGCCTCGTTTTAGAGGCTCGATTTATTGACAGGGCGCAAATATAGAATTATTGCAAGGATATTTCAACAGTTGAATCAAGCGTATCGGTGCAAAATTGCGTTGTATATTTGTAGAAAGTGGTCAGATATGAGATTTTGGATTGGTTTTTCGCTTATCGGGTTGATGTTCATCGGGTCTTGGAGCTACGCTCAGAACGACACCCTAATCTTTTCGTGGACCAACCCTCCCACGGTGCAAAACGGCGGAAACGCCCTGCCTCTCGCATGGTTGGGAGGATTGGACTACGGGGCTTTTAATACACTGGACATCAATTGTGACGGTCGTAGAGATTTATTAGTATTCGATAAAACAGGCAATCGACTTTTACCTCTAATTCATCAAGGAGGCACCGGAGATGTTTATCAATATGAACCCCAATGGGCGAAATTCTTACCTCCGATGCAATCCTGGGTTGTTACGCGCGATTTTAACAACGACGGCCGGATGGACATATTTTGCCATACCAATGCGGGAATTATGGTCTATAAAAACGAGTCCTCTCCCGGAAATTTGGCATTTGCCCCAGCTATTTCAACTGCACAAGTGTATTCGGATTACGGCGGAAGTTCGCCGGTTAATCTCTATGTGAGTTCTTCCGATATTCCCGCCATTGAAGACCTCGACGGCGATGGCGATTTGGATATAGCGGTTTTCGGTTTGCTTGGTTCTACCATTGAATTTCATCAAAACCAGAGCATGGAACGCTTTGGCCACGCCGACAGTCTGGACTTTGTAATGGTAGATCGCTGTTTTGGCAACTTTACAGAGGGATTTTCGAATAATTCAATTTTCCTAGATAGTTGCATGTTTAATGTACAATCTCCGGGAATAGACGCCTCATTTACCGATGCTCCTGTTCGGCCATCGGACAAAATTGAGTCGGAATTGGAGGCAGATGAGTGCTCTTCCGGTTATCGCCATGCGGGAAGTACGCTGTTGGCATTGGATTTGGAGGGCAACGGGTTGATGGATTTACTCATCGGCGATATTTCCTTTACGAATGTAGTGGCCCTGACCAACACGGGGACCTTGCAATCTGCCTACATGGGTAATCAGGATACCGCCTTCCCCAGTAGCGATATACCGGTAGACGTACAACTCTTCCCGGCGATGTATTACACCGATGTAGATAACGACGGGGTTAAAGAGCTTATCGTAGGGCCTAACAGTCCGAACAACGCAAAAAATTACGCGAATACGTGGCTCTACGAAAATACAGGAACTAATGCCGCGCCGGTGTTCCAACGCGCATCAACCCAATTTATTCACGACCAAACCCTTGACGTAGGAAAAGGCTGCTACCCCGCTTTACTCGATGCCAATGGAGATGGACTTATGGACATCGTGATTGGGAATTACGGACTCAGCGATGGGGGCACGGGCACCTACCTAACCCGACTCACGCTACTCACCAATACGGGAACCAACCTAAATCCTTCGTTCGCTGTAACAGACACCAATTTTGCCCAACTGGCTAGCCTGCCCTTTCCCGTAGCCCTCGCTCCTACCTTTGGCGACATCAATGGAGACGGTTTACCAGATATGATACTGGGCGATGAACAAGGAAAGCTGCACGCCTTTTCAAATACAGGTTCAGTTGGTCAAGCCTCGTTTTCATTGAGCCAACAGAATTTTCAAGGGATTGATGTGGGAAATTATGCGGCTCCCCAATTGTTCGACCTCAACCGAGATGGCTTGCTCGACCTAATTATAGGAGAGTTTAATGGAAATCTAAACTATTACCAAAACGTGGGCACCTCTCAGGCTCCCTCCTACTCCTTAATAACCGATTCGTTAGGCGGCATACTGTTACAGGGTATATATGGATCGGTGGGAATCTCTCGCCCCTTCTTCTTTGAACAAAGCAATGGCAACTTCGGGCTTATCGTGGGTACCAATGGCAATCACATCCATCAATACGGCTCCATCGATGGGAATTTAAACGGTCTGTTTCTGGAGGTGGATACCCAGTTGGTCAGTTATGATTTGGGGCGTCACTTGAGTCCTGTACTTTACGATTTTAATGGAGATGGTCGATTGGATTTGGTCGCTGGAAATGAGGCCGGTGGCTTGTATTATTTAAGGGGTATTGATCCGGATGAGTTGGGAACCAGTGAATATCGCAATGGGGTGAGAACTGCATACCTTTACCCCAATCCCGCATCTAACGTGCTGCACATCCAACTGCCGGCCGATTGGCTCTCTGCGTATGAATTGGAGAAGGGCGTGAACTATCGCATTACAAATGGGTTGGGTAAACAGATACAAAAGGGCTTATGGACGGGGCAAGCACTCGATGTAGCTCCTTTACCCAATGGTTGGTACATACTTGAACTCATACACCCGCAATGGCAATCCATCAATCGATTTTTCCGGGCAAATTAAAACCTACTCCCTCCATCATTTTTTACGATGGGGAATGCGTGTTTTGTACAGGGGGAATCGGCTGGATTATCCGACGGCTAAAGGAGCC
>Ga0181606_10003997_pt1 | contig 12361 bp, 3 predicted proteins | sample 041ome_10_FD_132994 | JGI IMG/M metagenome (GOLD analysis project Ga0181606, IMG submission 132994) | Coastal salt marsh microbial communities from the Groves Creek Marsh, Skidaway Island, Georgia - 041412US metaG (megahit assembly) | ecosystem: Environmental > Aquatic > Marine > Intertidal zone... | reverse complement strand
GGAAGATAAATTCTGGAAACCTACACCTCCAGATTATATGGACGGAATTGAACCCCATTGGAAAGAAATCAGAACAATGGTCATAGATTCTTCAAATCAATTTGCACCAAAACCACCTCTTGACTTTGATCTAACAAAAGGAAGTGCTTTCCAGAAACAGCTTCTTGAAGTTTTTGATATAACTAATGCGTTGAATGAAGATCAAATTGAAATAGCAAAGTTCTGGGACTGTAATCCTTATGTTACTCACCATAGAGGACATGCAATGTTTGCAACCAAAAAAATAACCCCTGGAGGACATTGGATTGGAATTACAGCAGTTGCTACCAGAAAGATGCAGAGTTCGTTTATAGATACTGTAAATGCCTACACGAATGTTTCCATTGCCTTATTTGATGCTTTTATTAGTTGCTGGGATGAAAAATGGAATACTCTAATTGTAAGACCAGAAACCCTTATCAATCAATATTATGATGAAGAGTGGTTGCCTTTACTTCAAACTCCTCCTTTCCCAGAATATACAAGTGGTCACTCAGTTATATCTCGTGCAGCAGCAGTAATACTTACAGATCTTTATGGAGATGATTTTAGTTTTACAGACACAACGGAGGTGGCTTACGGTTTAGGTGAAAGAACATATACCTCTTTTTTTCATGCAGCAGAGGAAGCTGCAATTTCCAGATTGTATGGTGGCATCCATTACAGGATGGCAATAGATGAAGGAGTTGTACAAGGCCAAGCTGTGGGAGAGCATATTATAAAGAATCTTCAAACTCGAGTAAATAATGCTTTAGAGGAAGTAGAAACAGAATAAAATGGAAAAAAAGAGATTAAATTTTTGGCAAATCTTAACCATGAACTTTGGTTTTTTTGGAGTTCAATTTAGTTTTGGTTTGCAACAAAGTAACATGAGTGCAATCTATAAATATCTTGGAGCCGAGGAGTCTGAGTTGCCTTTATTGTGGCTTGCAGGACCGGTTACAGGTTTAATTGTTCAACCAATTATTGGAGCTATAAGTGACGGAACTTGGTCACCTAAATTTGGCAGACGTAAGCCCTTTTTTCTTATCGGTGCTGTTATTGCAAGTTTGGCTTTGATTGCGATGCCTTACTCAAGTTCAATCTGGATGGCCGCAGGATTGCTGTGGATTCTAGATGCTGCAAACAATATCGCATTAGAACCTTATCGCGCATTCATATCTGATATGCTTCCAAAAAAGCAGTTTTCTTTTGGTTTTTTAGTTCAAAGTTTTTTTACTGGTTTGGGAACTACCCTGGCAAATTTTACTCCCGCAATTTTAGTGTCCTTTGGAATTTTGGCCTTAGCCGATAAAATGGATAATGGAATTCCTGTTTATACCTATTGGGCTTTTGGAATAGGTGCATTGGCTTCAATAATAACTATTTTAGTTTCAGTAGTATTTACAAAAGAGTACCCACCTTCACCGGAAGAACTTGATCGTATTAATGCAGCAAAGAAAGAAGGGAATATTATTTTAAAAACATTGAAAGAAATTGTAATTGCCATAAAGGAAATGCCTTTGCCTATGAAGCAGCTTATTCCGGTAATGTTTTTTCCATGGTATGCTATGTTTTGTTATTGGCAATATCTAACTTCTGCTTTGTCATTGTCATTATACGGTACACTTGACCAGTCTACAACCTATTTTAATCAAGCACAAATTTTGACTGGAAACCTTAATGGAACCTATAATATTATCTGTTTCACCATAGCATTCGCATTGATTCCAATCGCTCGAAAGTTAGGTGCCAAAAGACTTCATTTTATCAGTTTAGCTATTGGCGGATCAGCATTGCTATGCATGCCTTTACTTAATGACACAGATTTGTTATTTACACTCCCCTTTGGTAGTGGAATTGATGTTTCTCAAATTTATTTATTTTCTTTTGGACTCGGAATTACTTGGGCTTCAATGATGGCTATGCCCTATGAAATGCTTGCGGCATCAATTCCACATGGAAAAACAGGAATTTATATGGGTATATTTAACATGTTTATTGTAGTCCCTATGATCATTCAAATCTTTTCAGTTCAATATTTTATTTATGATCTATTAGATCAAAACCCAATTAATATCATCCGACTTGCGGGGATATTTTTGATTATCGGAGGAATATTTTCCTTATTCGTCTCACAACCCAAACCCAATGAAACTTTAGTTTAAAAAACATATTCATTATGCAAAATGAACAACAACGAAGAGCTGCCTTAGTATATCATGCCAAGCCTAAGCCTGGCAAGATAGAGGTGGTACCTACTAAAAATTATGATACCCAACGGGATTTAGCCTTGGCTTATTCTCCAGGAGTAGCCATTCCCTGTTTAGAAATTGAAAAGTCTAAGGAAGATGTTTACAAATACACTAATAAAGGAAACCTGGTAGCAGTTATTTCAAATGGAACAGCGGTATTAGGACTTGGAAATATAGGTCCAGAAGCTTCGAAACCTGTAATGGAAGGGAAAGCTTTATTATTTAAAATCTTTGCAGATATTGATGTTTTTGACATTGAAGTAGATGCTACAGACACTGAAAAATTCATTGAGGCTGTCAAAGCAATAGCACCTACTTTTGGAGGAATCAATTTAGAAGATATTAAGTCCCCTGAAGCTTTTGAAATTGAAAGAAGATTAAAAGAAGAGTTAGATATTCCTTTAATGCATGATGATCAGCATGGTACTGCTATCATCTCTGCTGCTGCACTATTAAATGCTTTAGAGCTTTCAGAGAAAAAAATTGGAGACGTTAAAATTGTAGTTTCCGGGGCAGGAGCTGCTGCGATTTCGTGTACAAAACTATACCGTGCTTTTGGAGCCAATGTTGATAATATTGTCATGTTGGACAGTAAAGGTGTCATACGTAAAGATCGAAAGAACTTGAGTGATGAGAAAAAAGAATTTGCTACCTCAAGAAATATTTCTACACTCGAAGAAGCTGTCATAGATTCTGATGTTTTTATTGGATTGTCAAAGCCAGACATTCTTACGACAGAGATGCTACTTGCAATGGCCAAAAACCCAATCGTTTTTGCTATGGCAAATCCGGATCCAGAAATTAAATATGATTTAGCCTGTAAAACACGGGATGATATTATCATGGCTACAGGAAGGTCAGATAATCCAAATCAAGTAAACAATGTGTTGGGCTTTCCTTTTATTTTTAGAGGCGCACTAGATGTTAGGGCTTCAACGATTAATGAGGAAATGAAAATGGCTGCTGTTAAAGCGCTGTCTGATTTAGCAAAAGAATCCGTTCCAGAACAAGTTAATTTGGTGTATGATGAAACCCGACTGAGTTTTGGTAAAGATTATATTATACCGAAACCTTTTGATCCACGATTGATAACCACTGTTCCCCTTGCTGTTGCAAGGGCTGCAATGGATTCTGGCGTGGCTCAGGCACCCATAGAAGACTGGGATCGATATAGAGAGACCCTTGAAAACCGACTGGGTAATAGTCAAAAAATGGTTCGTATTCTTCATGATCGTGCTAAATCAGATCCCAAGCGATTGGTCTTTGCTGAGGCAGATCAGATGGATGTATTAAAAGCTGCTCAAATTGTTGAGGAAGAAGGTATTGCTAAGCCAATTTTATTGGGTAATAAAGCTGTGATTAATGATTTACGTAAGGCAATTGATTTTGATGCTGAATTGGAAATTATTGACCCTAAAGATGAAAGTCATGACGCACAACGCAAAATGTATGCAGCGTTATTTTGGAAGGATCAAAAGCGAAAAGGGTATACTTTGTATGATGCTGAACGCCTTATGTGGGAAAGAAATTATTTTGCATCGATGATGGTTAAAAATGGAGACGCTGATGCAATGCTATCTGGATACTCTAGAAATTACCGTTCAGTAGTGAAACCTATTTTAGAGACTATCTCAAAAGCAAAAGGGGTTAGTAAGGTGGCTGCAACAAACTTGATGTTAACAAAATCGGGACCACTATTTTTATCAGATACCACAATAAATGTTGAGCCCTCAGCAAGTGAATTAGCTAAAATAGCTCAAATGACGGGTCATATGGCTGGTCTTTTTGGTATTGAGCCGATCATTGCAATGGTATCATTTTCAAATTTTGGGTCTTCACGATTTATTCAAGCAAAAAAGGTAACAGAGGCGGTTTCTATTTTACATAGAAGTAATCCAAAACTGGTTGTCGATGGTCCTATTCAATCTGATTTTGCTTTAAATAAAGAGTTGCTACATAAGGTATTTCCTTTTTCCGCCTTAAAAAATAAAAAGGTTAATATTTTGATTTTCCCCAATCTTGATGCAGCAAATATTACTTACAAACTCATGAAAGAATTGAATGAAGCTCTTTCAATAGGTCCAATATTGATGGGCCTAAGTGAACCGATACATGTGCTGCAATTAGGGGCTTCAGTTGATGAAATAGTCAATATGGCTGCTGTTGCGGTTATTGATGCACAATCTAAAAACAAATAGGATTATGATTACGCAGATAATAGGAAGGTTAGTAGAAAAATCACCTACCCAAGTTGTTATAGATTGTCATGGAATAGGATATGAAGTAAATATTTCATTAAATACTTATTCACAACTAGGGGATGATGAGAATATCAAACTGTTTACACATCTTCAGATTCGTGAAGATTCCCATACTTTATTTGGTTTTTTTACGCCTATGGAGCGTTCTGTTTTTCGGCTTTTATTGTCAGTTTCAGGAATTGGTGCAAGCATTGCAAGAACGATGCTCTCTTCACTTGAACCCCAACAAATTCAAAGAGCGATAATATCCGAAGATTTAAATACAATAAAATCAATAAAAGGGATCGGTTTAAAAACAGCTCAGCGTGTTTTAATAGAACTAAAAGATAAGATGTTGAATCTTTACGAAGGTGAAGAAATTCAATCTTTTGCAAACAATACAATCAAAGAAGAAGCGTTATCAGCATTAGAGGTTCTTGGTTATTCAAGAAAGCAATCTGAAAAAGTAATTGATAACGCAATTCAGAGTGCCCCAGAGAGTTCCGTAGAAGGGCTCATAAAGGCTGCTCTGAATAAATTATAAACCCCTTTGATTGAAAAGAAACGATATTTAGTTTGTAGGCTCCCCCAAATTTTAATCCTTATCTTATTTTGGATACTATCGTCTTGTGGGGTTGTTTTAGCTCAAGAGGAAGCTGATATTGGAGGGATTTCACTACCAAATTCTAGTAATATTTCTAGTCAATATATCTACGATTCAGAATCAGAGCGTTATATATTTTCACAAGAAATAGGAGGTTATCCCATTGGGATACCACGAGTGCTTACAATTAAAGAATTTGAAGCGATGGTTCTGAAAGAACAAATGCAGAATTATTTTCAAGAAAAAGTACAAGCTCTTAGTGGACGTGGCTCTAATTTAGAGGATACTCAAAAAAACCTACTTCCCGAATTGTATGTAAATAATAAATTTTTTCAATCTATTTTCGGAAGTAATGCTATAGACATATCTCCCCAAGGCTCTATAGGGATTGATCTAGGCTATCGTTATCAGAGAAATGATAATCCAATAGCATCTCCCGTTAATCGTAGGTCACCTGGCTTTGATTTTGATCAACGGATCAGTTTGAGTTTGTTGGGGAAAATTGGAGAGCGCCTTCAAATTACTGCCAATTATGACACCGAATCTACTTTTGATTTTCAAAACTTAATTAAAATTCAATTTAACCCTCCTCAATTATCCGAAATACAAGATATTATTCCTGGAAAAATTGGCTCTACAGTAAATGATATCCAAGGAAGAGTTGATAATATTAACAATAAGATTCAAGATGTTAAGTCAAAAGCCCAAGAGGTTCAAAACAAAATTGGCGAGGCTAAAAACACACTCAATCAAGTGCGCCAAAAAATAGATCAATTAAAAAATAACGTCAATCAACTCCCCAACAGCACAGAACAAGTAAGCAATCGCGTAGCAGATTATTTAAAAGGAAAAGTTACTGAAGATGCAATTTTACAAAATATTGACATTGGTAATATAAGCATGCCTTTGAATAGTAATTTGATTCAGGGGGCTCAAAGTCTTTTTGGTGTTCGTGCGGATTTAAAATTTGGAAATACAACAATATCTGGAATTTTTTCAGAGCAGCGGTCACAGTCTCAAAACATTACCTCGCAAGGGGGTGGAAAATTGGAGGAGTTTAAACTTTTTGCTTTGGATTATGAAGAGGACCGACATTATTTCTTGAGTCAATATTTTAGAGATAATTATGATGCTTTTTTAGACACATATCCCTACATTAATTCCCCGATCCAAATTACTCGAATCGAAGTTTGGGTCACAAATAGAGGTTATCAAACCAATAATGTTAGAAACATTATTGCAATTCAAGATTTAGGGGAGGCAAATCCAGAAAACACTCGATTGGACGAAAGAGTTCCTAATTTTTTCACCACATCAAACCCTAATTTTCCTCCCAGTAATGAAATAAATAGATTAGATCCTGACCAAATAGGCTTTGGAGGTATTTTAAACGAAGCCATTCGCGATATTTCTAGAGTAAAAAATGGATTTGGAACTGTCAAAACGACTGAGGGTTATGACTACGCTGTTTTGGAGAGTGCTCGAAAGTTGAGAGACCAGGAATACACCTTTCATCCTCAATTGGGATATATTTCGTTGAACCAACGTTTGAGTAATGATGAAATTTTAGGAGTAGCTTTTCAATACACCTACTTAGGAAAAGTATATCAGGTTGGTGAGTTTGCTAATGGTGATGTGCCCGGGACTTCATTAATTCAGTCCAATGTCTCGCAACAAAATCAACAGGCACCAGTAATTCAAACGAACAACCTGGTGGTAAAAATGCTAAAAAGTAGTCTGACCGATGTGCGACAGCCGGTTTGGGACTTGATGATGAAAAATATTTACAATACAGGTGCTTTTCAATTATCTGAGGAAGACTTTAAGTTGAGTATTCTCTATACAGATCCCTCCCCAATCAATTATATGACTCCTGTTGATTCTTCAATTTGGCCGGAAAGTCTGGACCAAGAAGTTTTGCTTAACACCATGGGTTTAGATCGTCTAAATGCTTATCAAGATATAGTTCCAAAAGGAGATGGTTTTTTTGATTTTATTCCAGGAATTACTATTGATCCTCGTTACGGGCGAATCATATTTCCAAAAGCAGAGCCTTTTGGGGAGTTTTTATTTAAGCTTTTAGATAATCCAAAATCATCAAAAGAAGATTATGATATTGAAAGTACGTTTAATAAAAACCAAAAAAAATATGTTTTTAAAGAATTATACTCTTCAACGAAAGCAGCTGCGTTGGAGTTCACGGAAAAAAATAAATTTCAATTAAAAGGGAGGTATAAATCAGAGGGTGGAGATGGAATTAAAATTGGCGCTTTTAATGTTCCTAGAGGTTCGGTAAAAGTTACAGCCGGAGGTCGCGTTCTGCAGGAAGGTCTGGACTATACGGTTAATTATGAAATAGGAAGAGTCAAAATTTTAGATGAGGGATTGAAGGCATCAAACATTCCAATTGATATTTCAGTAGAAAACAACTCTTTCTTTAATCAACAAAATAAACGCTTTTCCGGGGTCAATGTTAATCACCGAATCACGGATAAAATCAACGTAGGGGGAACCCTTATCAACCTGAGTGAAAATCCCTTAACTCAGAAAGCAAACTATGGGACAGAACCCGTAAATAATACCATGATGGGTTTCAATACTAACTTTTCAACTGAAATTCCTTTGTTAACCCGTTTGGTGAATAAGTTTCCTACAATTAAAACAAATGTTCCTTCTCAAATTTCATTTCGTGGAGAAGTAGCGAATTTAGCCGCTAAAGATCCACGAAATACCCAGCTAAATGGAGAAACAAATGTATATATAGACGATTTTGAAGGTGCTCAGACTAATATTGATATCAAAGGGTATACAGCTTGGAACCTTTCGAGTGTTCCTGTAAACGATATTTTAGGTGCTACCTCCGAAGGGTTGGAGAGCGGTTACGGACGTTCTAAGTTAGCCTGGTATTCTATAGATCAAATCTTTTATTTTAGACCTCCCAATGGAATAAATAATAATGATATTTCTTCAAATGAAACAAGACGAATTTTTATCAATGAATTATTTCCAGAACAAGATATTGTACAAGGAACTCCCAGTACATTACCAACATTTGATCTAGCCTATTACCCCAATGAAAAAGGGCCTTATAATAATGCACCGAATGAACAATTTGGGTCAGATTCAAAAAACAATTGGGCTGGAGTAATGCGTTCCCTAAACGCTACAAATTTTGAACAATCAAATGTTGAGTTTATAGAGTTCTGGTTGTTGGATACTTTTTCAGAAAATGAAGCTCCTTCAGACGATTTAGGGGAATTAGTTTTTCATCTGGGAAATATTTCTGAGGATATTTTACGGGATGGTAGAAAACAATTTGAAAACGGCTTGCCAGGAACAACCGAGCCATCTCCTACCTATGAGACTGAATGGGGTAAAGTTCCTGCGAACCAATCCTTGGTCTATGCATTTAATTCTGTAGCTGATGATCGAGCTATTCAAGATGTAGGGTTGGATGGATTAACCGATGCTGAAGAGCAATCTGTTTTTACAAACGGACCAAGCAATGATCCTGCAGGTGATAATTATCAATATTTTCTTCAAGCTGAAGGAGATATTCTAAACCGATATAAAAATTACAACGGTTTAGAAAACAATACCCCTATTGCTTTTAGCGATTCTGATCGAGGTAATACAACAGAGCCTGATACTGAGGATATCAATAGAGATCAAAGTATGAATACGATTGATAGTTATTTTGAATATCGTGTTCCTATTGCTAAAAATATGCAGGTAGGGAATCACCCATTTGTTACAGATGTTCGAGAAAATATTAAGGTAAATGCTCCTAATGGTGATGAATTTGTTGCACGTTGGATCCAATTTAAAGTTCCTATTCAAAAAGATTATTATGAAAACACTTCTTTCAATTCATATTTTAAATCTGTAAATGCAATTAGTGATTTACGATCAATTCGATTTATGCGAATGGTTTTAAGTGGTTTTGAAGACCAAGTTGTTTTTAGATTTGGCACATTAGATTTAGTTCGCGGTGATTGGCGACGTTATAATAAAGCCCTAAATGAAGAGGTTTTAGTAAATGAAAATACAACGGTTGATATTAGCACTGTTAATATTTTAGAAAATGAAAATCGCATTCCAATAAATTATGTTTTGCCTCCAGAAATTCGAAGGGAACAGATTAATAATAACAATACTATAATTAGGCAAAACGAACAGTCACTGGCTTTTAGAGTTTGTGATCTACAAGCAGCAGATTCAAGAGGAATCTACAAAAATTTAAACCTTGACATGCGTCAATACAGTAAATTACGTATGTTTTTACACGCAGAATCGCTTCCTGGTAATGAGCCTCTTCCTGGTGAGGGTTCAGAAGACGAATTTGATAAAAGACTGGTTGCTTTTATTCGTTTGGGCACCGACTATCAAGATAATTATTATCAAATAGAGATTCCCTTGAAACCCTCGGAATATTCATCTGAATCAATAAACCGTCTTTCCGCAGAGGAGGTTTGGAACCCTGATTCTAACTCTCTGGAGGTTCCTATAGACCTTTTGGCTAAGCTTAAAGCGCGTGCACTTCAGCAGCTTGGATTGGGAGAAGTCTTGTATTTTGATGAAGAGCTGAATCCTATTCAAGAGTTCACTCCGATTAGTAGTTTGCCTGGCGATAAAAAATATAAATTTTCTATACGAGGAAACCCTTCTTTGGGGGACATACGAACTTTAATGATTGGTGTTAAAAATCCTTCAACAACATTGGGAGAGTCTTTGTGTGGAGAAGTATGGTTTAATGAATTACGTGTTTCGGGTATTGATAGTCAAGGGGGGTGGGCTGCGATTGGTGCCTTGGATACTAATTTAGCTGATTTTGCCTCTTTTTCTGCTTCCGGGCGTTATTCAACGATCGGTTTTGGAAGTATTGATCAGACTCCTAATCAGAGGGCAAGAGAGGACATGCTTCAATACGAAATGGTCTCTAATGTCAATCTTGGTCAACTTACTCCTTCGAATTGGGGACTTCAAATTCCCTTGAGTTTTGCCAATGGTGAAACCCTCATTACTCCCGAGTATGACCCTTTTTATCAAGACATAAAGTTAGATGATCGTCTAGCTACTGCGGAAAGAAAATCCCAACGAGATTCAATACGTAATCAAGCTATTGATTATACAAGAAGGAAAAGTGTAAGTTTGATTGGGGTAAGAAAAAACAATACAGGAGAGGGGAAAACCCGCTTTTACAGCCCAGAGAATTTTGATTTTTCCTATGCCTATAATGAATTGGTTCACAGGGATTATGAATTAGAAACTCAAGAAGAAGTAAACTTACTTCTGGTCGCTAATTATGGATATTCGTTCTCTTCAAAACCCATTGAGCCCTTTAAGAAAGTAACTTATTTTAATCGTAAAAAATATTGGCAATGGCTTCAAAAACTAAATTTTAATCCTTTGCCAAGCTCCCTCGAAGCAGCAGCCAATATTAATAGAATATTAAACAATCAAAAGTTTAGACAGGTGTATTTAGAAGGAGTAGATGCTGCGCAACAGCGTAGTTTGCCCAATTTACAGCAGCGTAACTTCTTGTTTGATTATAATTATGCTTTTACCCATAATTTGAGCCGCTCACTACGGATCAATTTTAACGCAAATACTAGTAGTATTATTAGACAACTGGATGCGATTGATACAGGTTTATCAAATCCATCCTCAAAACAAATGTTATGGCATGGATTGCTTAATTCTGGTGAGCCAAACAACCACCTTCAATCAATTGCAATAAATTATAAATTGCCTTTTCAGTACATTCCTTTTTTGAGTTTTATTGATGCTACTTATAATTATACAGGAAACTTCAATTGGATTCGTGGTTCAGAAGCTTTGTCTCAAGTAAAAAATGAAGATGGAACACCTCTAGGGATTGTTAATACTATTCAAAACAACAACACCAAAACCCTTACAGGGGCTTTATCTTTTGCTAAATTGTATTCAGTTTTAGGATTAAAATCTAAGAAAAGCTCGTTTACACCCAACAGAAAAACAAATGTTCCCAAAGATTCTACTGCTAAGAAAAAAAATTCTGTGTTAACCAAAGGTTTGACGCAGCTGGTTGATGTTTTGACAGCCGTAAAAAGGGTGCAGGCGAGTTATAATGAAAATAATGGTTCTGTACTTCCCGGCTATTTACCTTCCGTTGGTTTTGCTGGAGGTTTACGTCCTACTCTGGGGTACACTTTTGGAAGTCAGGCAGACGTTCGGTATGAAGCAGCTCGACAAGGATGGCTAACAAGGTATCCAAACTTTAACCAGCCTTATACTCAATTACATAGCAGTAAATTTAAAGCTTCAGCGCAAGTTGTTCCATTTAAGAATTTAATTATTGATTTTAATGCGGAACGCGATTATTCAGAAAATAGACTCGAAAATTTTAAAATAGAAGATCAAAATTACCTTCCTCAAAATTCAAGTCTGTTTGGTAATTTTGGAATGTCCACGATATTGATTCAAACGGCTTTCAATCCCTCGCAAGGATCGGTTAGTTCAAATTTTGAAAAATTTCGAGAGAATCGTTTGGTTATTGCAAATCGCTTGGCACAAAATAGTAGTTTTGAAAATTTAGGAAATGACTCCGAAGGATATCCTTTAGGCTTTGGTAAGGATCAGCAAGGTGTTTTAATGCATTCATTTCTAGCTGCTTATTCTGGTGTAAGTCCAGAGACTGTCTCGCTAAATCCAATTAGAAGTAATCCACTACCTAACTGGAATTTGAAATTTACAGGCTTATCAGAAATCAAATCGTTGTCCAAAATTTTCAAACGCCTTTCGATTAATCACGCTTACCGTGCGAGTTACACCTTAACAAATTTTCAAAATAATTTTGATTTCAACCCCAATCTTCCAGATCAGACTGACAAGTTGGGCAATTTGATTCCAGATAAATTGTATTCAAATGTGAATTTAGTCGAACAATTCAATCCCTTAGTTAGATTGGATATGGAAATGAATAATTCCTTTAAGTTCTTGGCCGAACTAAGAAAGGAGCGAGCGATATCACTCAGCTTAGACAATAATTTAATTACAGAAACAAGTGGGGATGAGTATGTTTTAGGCATGGGGTATAGGGTGAAAGATTTACGTTTTAGGACAAGTTTTGGAGGACGTCGTGTTATCTTAAAAGGAGATTTAAATATTAAAGCAGATGTTTCTTATCGCGATAATGTAACCGTTTTGCGAAATTTGGAATACGACAACAACCAAGTGTCTGCTGGGCAACGCTTAGTTTCTAT
>Ga0181606_10003992_pt1 | contig 12371 bp, 10 predicted proteins | sample 041ome_10_FD_132994 | JGI IMG/M metagenome (GOLD analysis project Ga0181606, IMG submission 132994) | Coastal salt marsh microbial communities from the Groves Creek Marsh, Skidaway Island, Georgia - 041412US metaG (megahit assembly) | ecosystem: Environmental > Aquatic > Marine > Intertidal... | reverse complement strand
TGGCGAATCAGTGGCTGATACTCCCTCAGGCGTCGATTCAAACGAAACTTGATATTCCTATGGATTACCAAATCGGTCTCGGCGCGCTTTATGTGAAAAAGTGCGTCATGCCTCGTCCTGTACCCAGGATCGTATCGCAGCAATTTGTGAATACCTCCTTTCAGTACACTTTGGATATATAATCACATTTGTAACGTGTTCACTGTGACTTGTGCCGATGTAACTGTCAAGCTTAACTGTCACACCAAGACGGAAGGAAACGACCACCAAAATTACGCGCACGCACCACTTGGAAACAGAGCGCGCGTGTGATCCGTCCACTTGAACACATCATTGTTGCGAACATTGGATTCAGAAAAGCAAAACGTTCAAAGCAGCGGCGATCATCGCCGCGAGCACTCCAGTCAATGACGTGGCGGCGCTGGATGCCCCGCCGAGAGTCGCCACCTGCGCCGCAGTACACGTCGTCACCGTCACTGAATTCACCGTCACTGGCGCAGAAGAACCACCATTTATCGCTACCCACTTGTACGCGACACTGGCAGACAGCCAAGTTTGAAGACTGGTGCGAGCGCGAAAGCGACAAACTCGCGGCGACGCTCGACGACAACGACTCGATCGCCATCGAGAAGGATATGTTACGAGCGGCACAAATCGCCCTCGCGACGCGTTCGTCGTCGACGACGACGCGCGCGCGCGGCTTTGTCGACGCGTGGAAATCCCTCGCGACGGACTTTTCCACCAACAAGTGGAACGCCGCCGTGAGCGCGGTGAGAAACCATAACGACGAATTGGCGCGCGTATCGCTCGTGAACGATTTCGACGCGACTGAACGCGCGTTCAACGCCGCGCACGACGAAGTTGAAGCCTTTATGTCGTGGTGAAAAGCGTCGAAAGCCGTCTTTGCGAACGGTTTGATGATTGATTCGAAAGGAAACGCGACGACGACCAAGGTGTCTGCAAACTCGGGCGTCGTCGACATCGCGACGCACGCGATCGCGTGTCTCGATACGCGCACCGCGAGGGCCAAAGATACGAACGCGGGCATTCGACGCGTCGCCGAGACGGGCGCCGAAGATTCTTCGAGCAAGACGACGTCGCGTCGGCGACAGCGAGGGCGGTTCAGCAACAACGACGCGTTACACGCCTAGCGTCGCGACGCCGGATGTTGCATGGGGTGTAATTATAATGAATCGTACGTCAAATCATGATCATTGCGCGCGCGCGCTCGTTCACTCGCTCGACGCGAAGAAGAGTCTTCCGTTTACATCATTCATCGAACACAACTCGCGTCATCGCCGATGCGTCGCGGCGCGCACATCTTTCTGTGAACACCTCGAAAATACTCCTCGAGTGTCGAGTGATGTTAACAGTCCATACAGTTTCTCGCGTAGTCGTCGTCGACGACGCGTTTGTAGACAACAGATCACCGCCTTCTTGGTGTTTTGCATGAAGAAACATCTTCAAATCAAGTCGACATCGCTTCACGTTTGTCGGTGTCGTCCGTACATACGCGCCGTCGGCTCGACTCCACGCGCCTGTCTTTGTGCTCGCGCGATGCGCAGACAAGTATTCTTGACTTTTACGCACCCACCGACGTCGTGGACACGAGCTGCCGCGCGCTGTGTCTCCATGTAACGACCCACGTATAGTTGACGTTTCCGCCGTTTCCGTCGTCGATACACCTCGTGCCGACGCAGACACGACGCGCACGTCTTCCGGTGCGCGCCCGGAAAACAATCGGCGGACACGTGTTGTTTACACCTCGAACAGTACCTCGCGCAGTTGTCGTCGACCTCTTCGTCGTCGTCGTCGCGTTCGCGCGCGCGCGCAAACGCATTCGGTGAAGTGCCACCTCTCGTCAACGGTTGACAATGGGGCGATAACGCGCGCACAGTCTTGAAGAGATGGACGATGAACGCGTCGGAGAAACGCGCGTTTGTAAATCTTACGAGAAAGCGGGACGCACGACGCGCCGTGTGTTGTAGACGTCGTGTACACGAAACGAAACGAGACGCGCTAGTACGGTTTCGGACAACACGTGTACGCGAACGAATCGTTGAAGAACCGGGACGCCGTCATGAATTTCTCGGGAGCGCACGCGAGTTCGACGTTTGCCCATTCACTCGCTTTTCTCGCGCGAGGTATTTGCGTCGTCCGTCTATGTTCGCACGCGCCGGTGTCACTCGTGTGCCACGCGCACGCGTACTCAATCTTCACGCTACGACTCCACTGCCGCAAAACCCATCTCCTTAAAAATTGATACCCGCAATCGACGACGTGTTGATCCAGGTCCCACATCGCGTCTCTTCCCGACATTTGCGAACCGCTCGGTCCGTGTTCCGTCGCCTTTTCGACCGACGGCGGCATCGCGTCCGCGCCCGCGGGCCCTCCGTTTCGCGCCACCGCGCACGCGTACTCGTTGTGAATCTCATCCTCGTCTGCGTCGTACGCGAACGAAAACGTCGTCATCGCGCCGTTCGATCCACAATCCAGAAAGGTATGCGTTCCCATATTCCTTGGGTCCTCCGTTCGGACCGCTCGGCGTTTGCCTGCGCTCGAACGCGAACGTCGTCGTCGGCGGCGGACTCGGCGGAGGCGAGCGCGCGAATCGAAACGTCGACCAAGTTCCACCGATTCCGTCGTCGTTCTCATCCAACGCGTCGGTTCTCGGTGTACAATCTGACCGCGCATCACGCGTGCGCGCGCGATGTAGGCGTTCATCGCGGTCCCGTCTGGTCGTCGTCGCGCGTTCGCCTCTCGTCGCCGTCGTCTCGCATCGTCGTCGAGGCTGAACGAAACGACCTCTTCCATCCACGGCGTTTTCGGCGTGTGCTGTGATGGCGCGCGTACGCACACGATTCGCGAGCGCCGTAAACGCGTGCTTCGAAGCACCATCGCGATCGCGCGCACGCAGTCGCGTCGCGGACGTCGACGCCGACGCCGACGTCTCTTTGAATGATGAGAGACGCCGCGCGTCCATCGTCGATACGCGCGTACGGCTCGACTCCACGCGCGAGTCCGCTCCGTCGCGCGACGTATTTATGATCATCGTTTACTCTTGCGACCTCGTCGGCGTCGTGGACCCGAGCCGTAGTCTCGATCTCGACGACTCTCGACGGGTTTCCTCTTCGTTTGACGCGCGCGAGAAGAACCGAGACGCGCGGTGTTCATCCGATCCAGTGCTTCTCAATTTTGACGACACGAACGAACGAACCGATGAACGAATGAACCGACGAACGGTTTGTCGATCGTCCCGCCGTACCTCTCGTCGGTTTGACCACACGCCGCGCAGCGCGTTGCGTACGAATTCCACCCTCTGCGACGTGACGCGTAACCTTCCGTCGCGCGTTCGGGTAGACGTCAACGTACCAACGACGAGACGACGCGTTCGCGAGACGACTCGAGCGCTCGTCGATGGCGATGATGTCGTTCGGACACCACACCACGCGTCGTCGTCGTCGCCGTCGCCGTCGCGCGAGGACGGAACCGTCTCTTCATCGCCCCCGCGGTCGCGCGTCGTTCCACCCGCGCGCGGGTTTCGCGGTCCAGCGCGTGGCCGACGAACGACGACGAGACGGGGCACGAATGAACGATCGATCGATTCCCTGCGAACGTTCGTCCCGGCGTGTGCGGGTTGACGAGCGCGCGTGGTGACGTTCGTGCGCGAGACGACGTCACGTCGCCGCGTCTCGATCTTTCACCACCCGTGAACGACACGGCTCGTCCTCTGAGTACGACGACGACGACGGCTAAAACGAAACCACCGAAAGTCGCGGAGGCGCGCCACTTGGAGCGCCGCCACGCGACACCGCGCCCGTCCGCGGACGTCAACAGCGTCATCGCGGCCACCATCGCCGTCGCGCGAGCGGGCGAGCGAGCACTCTCGCGCTCTGCCGATCGAGGGACTGTCACGAGAGAGGTGCTGACAGAGGGAAGCGTTTTCAACTACAGCTCGATAAGCGATATTTTTCGTCTGAATCCCTAAATTTGCGCGGACGACTACTGCGCGTGGCCCGGGGTAGTACTATTCTGGTCCCAAACTGTACTTAAAATGGTCCGGGAGGGCCCCACATACTCGAGGTGGGCAAGGCACGAAGGGAGAAGACGGGACGAGACGAGCGATGCGTGAGCGGCCTTCAGCCTCGTTCCAGTAACTACACCGGCGAACGAGTAACTACCGTCCGGTAGAATCAAAGCGCCCAAATGGTAATTTCAAATTGCACCCGTTGGCGCCGTCTCTTCAACCACAGGACATCAGAGGGAGTTGTTTCCATACAGCTGACGAGTCGAGAGGCGTGCTCGCGAACGAACGTAGCAGACGCGATTACGCGACCGCGAATGGCTACAAAAACTACGGCGACGTGCGGGCCGAGACCGGGGGCGTCGAGTTGGACAAGGTAACAGTGGACGAGCTTGTAGCGAGAGAGGTGATGATGCATCGTCTCGTCAGGCAAGGTTTGGATCGACGAGTGAGAGATCCAAGGGCACGCAACGCGCATGAAATACTCCAGAAAACACGTGGATTTGATGCCACACAGTTCGTGCGAAACTCGACGGCATTCTCCATCGTTTTCATCCACTCTAAATGTCCATGGTTGGTGCACATTTTTTTGTCCGAAGTGCTCCCAGAGATGCCCTCTGAAATGTAATCAAGCAGGCCGTTGGCGGCGAGAACGACGTTAAACTTGACCGTAGTCTGACCTTTGTTCTGCGAATACGTTGACGCGCGCGTGTATTCGTTCGAACTCGACTCCATCGGGATTTCTGTTCCGTCGATGATTGAATGGACGGGCATGCCAAACATGTCTTTGAAACTGGGTGGCTGAGTGGCGTAGATGTCAGAAGCCTTCATCCTCGGAAACTTGCGAGTCAAGAACTCATCGAGAATAGCACTTATAGTGATCATATAACGCGACGCTCAAGCCGGCGAGACACCGAAAAAGTGGGCAGCGCACGCGAAATCGACGTCTTGTTTCATGATGAACTGATGCATGAAAAAAGCATCAGCCATCGAGAGCGAACGGGCACTTGGTCGGATTCCGCGTTCTCGACTTGCGTCGAGCCCCCCCCCCCGAAAGTGGTTACATCGACTTGTCCAATCATTTTCTCCACCATTTATGTATTCCCAAAGCGCCTGGAACGTCCTCGCGGATTTCCAGCCCGTCAACATGTGACACTGCGCACCAAGCGTTTCGTTGGTGACGAGACGCTCATATGAGAGATAATGTTCATGTAATGCATCAAGCTTCGCCGTCACATTCTTCACCGATGCGACGAGATCTCGCTCACGCGACTGCAAACGCTTGACCTCGACTTCAAACCTCCTCAGTTCCACCGATAATCGTTTTATCGAATCGGTGGTGATGCGCTTTTGACGCGCCGCCGCCTTGACTAGTTCCTCCTTGTTTATGCGATGCTCATGCGTGTCGCTGGCGCCGCTGTCTTCATCGTAGCTGAGGACGCGGGCCGCCTGCTCGCGCACAGGTGTTCCTTTTCCATGCATTCTTCTGTGTTTCCTCCGGCGTCTCGCAGTATGCGGCGTTCGAGAATCCGGAACACACCGCGTCGTCGCCGCCGACGCGTCTGCGGTTGCGCTGCGCCCGTCAGAAGCACGACGGGCGCTGTCGCCAGGAAAGGGAGACGACGGCGCTGAAACTGCTGCGGTGCATTCGTAATGTTCCTCGCAGTACGGAGTCGGCAACAGCGGGTTGTGGATCTCGGCGAACTCCCGAGTCAACGGCTGAACACCCACTCTCGGAATCACTCCCTCCTTGAGCAGTAACCGTCCCTTCTTGCCCCAGTGTAAATCGGCCGGGTGCACGTGCACAGTCGACACGCGCCAGTCGTCCTTGTTATCGCTGGCATCGTCTAGGATTCGTCGACGTCTTTCGTTCGTCAACGCACGCGAAATCGGCCCTAGCAAGTCGGCACCGCCCCTGATCACGCGTCGGGCATTCAACTTGAAGCTGTATTTCGAGCAATCCCGTCCGCATCCGCAGCAGCATGTACGCCTACCCATCCCTCCAACGTCCCCTCAACCGACGTCACTCGATGGTACGTGTGTTGAAAGTAGCTTGGCCTGAAGCTCGAAGCTGCCGCCAAAGATCTCCAGCATCCTCCAATTTCTACTTTCCTCGAGACAAGCAGATCATAGACGTCGTTTTATTTAACACGGAACTGGAAATGCTGGATTATCGTTTCAAACTCCATGACCGATTCGTTAAGGAGTTCTTGATAGTTGAGTCGACAAAGACTTTCTCAGGTGAAAATAAACCTCTACACGCAAAAGACAATTTGCGGAATTTCAAGAACAAGCCTTCTGCAAAGGTAACTTTTGTTGAAGTACCTTTGGACAACTTCGAGAGAGCCTGGGAGAGGGAACACGCCACGCGAAGTTTCGCTATGCGTTGGTTAGCAGACAGGCCAAACGAGTTGGTGCTGATGAGTGATGTGTATGAACTCTTGGATTATCGTGCCCTATGGCATACTGAATACATGGACGGGTGTATAGTGCCGCGCCTGCGTGCCTTTTACTACTGCTGTGCCTGTCATAGGCACGACGACTGGCGGTAGTGGTTGTTCAACACTTCAAGCGAGTTTTATACAAATTTTACTCATTTAGGCATGTATGGGGACTGTCATCCACAGGATGACCTATTTGGTTGGCACTTTTCTTACGCAATGGGAACGAGCCAAATTTAAAACAAGCTTCGTTCCTTTTCACACGCCAATGATTCATTTGTAGTAAGCTTGCTCTCTACTGAAAGCATTGCTTCAGTCATGCAAAAAAGAGTGCAGAGCTGTGAAGATTTGTTCATGCGATGGTCGAGCAACGATTCAATAGTTGTTCAACAGCATTCTCATTTATTCTATCCAGACTTTTACACGGAGATGCCCCGGAATGAACATTGAGACTTATCGAGGTGTGCGCTCAGGGTATAGGGGAAAAGTTCGAGCGCGTACGGCACGCATACTGGAGGGGGGGATTTTGACGGGCGTGGCTAAATCTCACCGTGAAGCAACTTTTTATCGTTCGCATATGTCGTATTTAATACCTATTAAAGAGTATACAAATCCATAAAAATACATTTTAATACAATTACTACTCCAAACCCTAAACCCTAAAGTAGTAATTTTAACCTATCCTTTTTTAGTGTCGAAATTTTTCGCGTTATGGGTCATATATGACCCATAGCACTAAAAAAGGATAGATCTTTCCGCTGCGGGCCTATTGTCTAAACCGTAGCATGAGCTCGTACTCGTGAGAACGCGAACTGCCGAACGCTACACAGCTAACGTCTGTGATCCGTACTGACGCAAGGACGTGTGCGTGCTAAGTGGCGGAAACCGACATGCATAATATTAATAAGTCGAGGACGAAACTTAGGCACTGTGCCACAGGCCTGTTTATCTTTCTCGCACTCGACGTTGTTTGGATTGTTTACCCCGGTAAACTTGAACTTCATACTGTGTTTAGGACACGGAGGAAATCCGAACGACTGCTCAGCCTGGAGCACGAGAGCAAACTTGCAACGTGTCTCGTTGGCACCATGTCGCAACTAAGCCAGCCTCAAGCTCAAATGAATATTAGGCGTTATATCGTTGACGCACTCAACTCGACACTGTTTCTACACTTCGACACTAACGAAGATGAGAACGGAAATTCCAAAGAAATATTTCCAGCGGCAACTCTTAGCGCGAGCGAGATATCAGCGATGCTAGAACGCACAGGGGTGTACAAATACGAGATTAAAAGCTATGTGCAAGATACGCGATCGCTCTATGTCGCATCAAACTGCAGCGGGATAGACAGGAAACAAGCGTGGTCACGGCGCGACTGGTTCATTCGTTCTGGTATCTTGTTATCCCCTCTCTGGCACCACATTCAGGGCTGTGTAAAATTGATTAAACAGCACGAATCAGAGCGAAATCAACCCTTTAAATGGATACTACTGTCAGTGACGCAAAATCGCTTTTTGCCTATGATGCTGAAGACGTTGAATGAAGATCAAGTTTATGTTGATGTGAAGTTTGGCGAAAATGGTACATATGAAATACCTGGTAGGGTTGTTTTGATGTCCAGGAAGCACCTAGAATCATATGCAAATTTTTTGGAGGAAGTCAGAGCACTAGATTGCAGCAACTTGAATATCTCGTACTGTAAACGCGCTTTCGTTCCGGAATGTCTGGTCACATGGTTTTTGACAGAGTACTACCCTGTAGATTTTTCACCACTTGAAAGTGTAGGTTTTCGATGGAAGCTACTCAGAAGATGTGGTTCACCACAAGACTGCCTTGAAGATGCGAAACATTTGATTACAATATGCTCTGATCCAATCACTGCAAAAGTGTTGACGGAGTGCCAATTCGTGAAAGACTTGAGGGGGTATCATGGTCTCGTACACTGATCGCTATGTGCGAAATTCTCATGAACGCATATCTATTGCATGGTCTGTTCGCTTTCTTGAATGAGATAAATCACATAACTGCCACTGGTAACGATTGACTGGTACTAGTAGCAGAATGAATGGAAAAGTCATCCACAGGTTCACCAAGATGAAGTCATACACGCGATGTTTCCAGATGGAGGACATTTCTTTATTGATGTGGCAGCTAATGATTGGCGTCACATTTCTAACTCATATTCCGTTTCTTTGCTCGCGAACAAACGTCGCCGGGCGCGACAGCAGAGACATCGACGTGGCTGCGCCTCACGACGACGATGATCAACGCACAATGGACTGTTGTTTGGCGCCATCTCGCCAGTCGTCCGTGCGCCCTTGCGCATCGACACGACCAGGTAGTGCTCAAGCTGTAAACACCACTTGAGCTCCGCGCGTTTTCCGGAGGCGCACCGGAAGAAGTGTGCCACGAGTCTGTAATTTCACCGCTTGTATCGACAACACTGACTGCAAAAATGAACGAAGCTCCAGAACAAGTGAAGCCGTAATAATAAACGAAGCCGTAAGTACAAGGAGTACGGTATTGTCGGCGGCATAGGCCTCTGATGATGGAATCGACCGATGATGGAACGACCCTTGTACATGCACGAAACGACTTGGACATGTGCGGGTGTGGGCTAAATGGTTTGTGAATGAATGTCAATGAGAGAGGTGGAAATACGCGACGATTTACGTGACAGTCGCGTAAATGTTATGAGACAAATGCGCACAGAGACATGGTTCACAGCCTACGACGTGCACAGACAGTTGATGATGATGACGACGATGACGACGCACACAACACGGCGCCTAGTTGATGTTCGCGATGGAAGTGATGGCCATGATGACGAGGAGCTGGCAAACAAGACTGTGTTGCAGAACGCTCTCGTGCACCACTTAGGAATTTATTCCGAACGTCTTCGCGAAGAAAATGATGGTCATCACCCGTTTGTGTACCGTGGCTTGTTGATCGCACAACAGCGTTTGATGCTCTCAACGGAGGCAGGTAACAACTCTCTGTAATTGCACTTACATGTTGTACCGGTATGTCAGAGCAACTTAAAAAGTACACGCGCCCCCAAGTAGTCAACGTCTTGTCCATCGTGACTGTGCGACGATTCGTGTCACCGCCCTCGTCAAGATCGTCGGCGCCACCATTTGGTCGTCACGCCTCGAAGTCAAGCGATATTCAGATTTTTTTCCTATATCAGCGCACGGTACGGTATTACCCATAGATAATGCTCGACATCAGACACACCAGTTCGTTTTCTTCAATGCACAAAAGGCCAAACTTGAGAGCAAGGGGTTTAGGTCTTACTTTCTTTGAATACATTCAGCTGCAGTCTCTACGAGCTGCTCGCAAAGGACTTCTACTCACCGCGTATTCTACCGACGAGAGTTTGTTGCGTCGGAAGTTTCTACCGGAAGCCGCGCAGCTCGCGCGCTCGTCCAAAAAGTTCAATAGTTTTCTTGTGTGCATCGTCACGAATGCGAACGTGACTGAGTTCGCTGTTGATGGTGCATTCGATTATTTCATCCCCGTGCGTTCATCGAACCTCATCGCTGGTGAGGAGAGGTCAGGCGGATACGAGCCGCAATGGTTTACGCGTCTCGTTCACCTTTCTGCTAGTCCGTTTCGCGTGACGCTCACCTTAGATAGCGACGCGGGGTTTTGCGGTCGCATCGATGAACCATTCAAACAACTCGAAGGTTTCGATTTTGTCGTGAGTAACCACGTCAAAGATCACGTACCAGGGTGTGCTGGTGAGTATCCACACAACTTTATGATGGGTTACGTGTTGAGCGTAAACACAAAAATTTTATTCTCGAATTGGTTGAGACGTAGACTTTTCCAACTTTTTACCCGCAACCACGAAAGTTTTGAGCACATTTGTACCAATCGTTCATCCAGTACAAGGATTCGGGTTGAAAACTTCTCACTTTGAACTTACGAGAGCGCTCGACGCCATGTGTGAAAAAGTAAATCACTCGCCGAGTACAGTAAGAATGCTCGTGAAAACATCGTACGACGTAGGCGGCCTTCACATCGTCTACACAGACGAAGAATGTGCCATAAGAATCGGCGAGCCTACGTGTGCGGGTAATTAAGCGCAGAGAATCGTACTGTTTGCGGATTTATTCACACGGGAGGACACGGAGTGTTTAACTCAGTGGTTGGTCGCTCTCTCAACGCGGATGCAATCAACACGGCTGTATCCGTTCGTTAGGTTAACATGCGAAATCAAATTTGTATCAATCACTCTGCGAGGAATGAATCGTTACTAGGGGAACACGGCGAGGCTGTGGCTTCTCAACATAAACGCTCCACGGATGCCTCGATTATGACCATACACTACACGACGACTAAACCGTGAAATTGAAAGAGCGTACGATTAAATGAGCTCTCCATCTTGTCTGGAGCTTGAGTAGTTCCTGTACACTGTACGTTCAGCGTTGACGCTCCAGGGCCGACGCGTAGTGACTCTTCGTAGGCGCTCGTCATTTGTTGAATCGTCCACTGGTAGCCAGCATTTCTCCAATTCTGAGCGTAAGCGTGCAAGTGAACACTAGGGGAAATCTCATCGTTCACGTACACGACCGCGTCGCCCATCGGCTGCCAACTTCGAGTGTAGAAGAGGATAACCTGACAAAAGTGCTCTCCATCCTGAAACTGAGCTGTATCGCAGTTGATGTTGACGGAAAAATTCCCATCTTTGGGAGACGTGCAATCAAACGTTGGCTTTTTTGCGCTTCCCGTGGGCCACGAAGACTTCGAAAAATCCATCAATCTCGAGGCAGCCAACATACAGTCAGGTGCTCTTTCAAGCATGTATCTCGGCAGCTTGGCGTTCGCCAAGTCCAAAAAGGCGGGTAGAGTCTCTTCGCTATACAAGGAAGTCAGGGCATCGTCATCAAACTGTGTCTGTAAAGCATCGATGCCGATCGATATCACTGCAGCCGCCAATCCGCCTAAAGCCGAGTGACCGCAACACGAGGGGTGATGTCCGTCGGCTGAGAAATACCTATTCAAAACATCGATGTCTCTTCTGAATGCATCCCGGAACGCGTCCCTCGCACTGACGATCGGTACGTCGTAGTATTTTGCGAGAACATCGTGTTCCTTTTGAGCAGATTTGAATCCTTCTCGTTCGTCGCGCGAGCTGAACGTCTCCACAAACATCACGGCGCTTTGCTTACTCGCCTGGCGGAGGAGCAGCTCTGAAAACGTGCCCCCAGATTCGTTTATCGCGTACTCGAGAAATATAATATCCAATTCTACTCCATGTAGCAATTCCTTTCCACAGAAGAACATTCTTTCGGGACCTGTCGCACCTTGAGCAATGTTCAGCGTGGTCACCGTCACGTTGAGACCGATATCCTGCAATTTGTTTGAAACCTCCCTCTGAACGTTATTGAACCACATCTTTTCCGGATCTTCGTAGCAGCCGCCTCCGACACTGACAGATCCTCCTGCTACCCCTATCTTGAGCTCTCCACGTCTCAAAGCTCGTTTCAAACTGAATTTCAGTGCCCGCAAGGTACCGAGGTGGCTTGAACCCCTCGAACGCAAATAGGCATCACCGAGCTCGCGCAGTGCCGTCGTTCCATTTCGCACAAAACACGAGGCTAGCTTTAGCTGTTCTGGTCTACTTTCGACTGAGTTTGAACCGCTTTTTGAAATCGAAAGACATCGCGAGGAGTGACTCCACTCGAGTGAACGAAGTGCACCGACGACTGTGAGCACGACGACGAGGCACAAACCGAGAGTGCTTGAACGAATAGACGACATCTCTTCCAGCTAAAATTACGGCGGTAGTATCTGCCGATCGAGGGACTGTCACGAGAGAGGTGCTGACAGAGGGAAGCGTTTTCAACTACAGCTCGATAAGCGATATTTTTCGTCTGAATCCCTAAATTTGCGCGGAC
>Ga0181606_10003990_pt1 | contig 12372 bp, 11 predicted proteins | sample 041ome_10_FD_132994 | JGI IMG/M metagenome (GOLD analysis project Ga0181606, IMG submission 132994) | Coastal salt marsh microbial communities from the Groves Creek Marsh, Skidaway Island, Georgia - 041412US metaG (megahit assembly) | ecosystem: Environmental > Aquatic > Marine > Intertidal... | reverse complement strand
CAAGATATCTTAAATAAATATAGAGAAGTAGAGATCATAAAAATTGCTTTCATTGGACCTGTTCATTCCAGCCATTTCAAAAATTTTAAAAAAACCCTGGAAAATAATTTTTATAATGACACTAAAAAAACCTTTATGTATGTTAATTCCTATCCCACCGAATCTCAAAAAGATTTTTCAATGGAACTTACTATAGATAAAGGTCTATATAATTTTTTTGGATATCGGTCAAAAAAAGCAATATCCTGGAGTAAAGAATTAACCTTGAATGCAAATCATAATTTAAATTATTTTAATAAAAATTTAATATCGCAAAGTCTTATTAAATTTAAACCAGATTTTATATGGATTCATGATCTACAAAGTGGTGGATATTTAGCAAATCATTTTATTGATCACTTAAAAAATTCACTTCCAAATTGCAAAGTCATTGCTTCAATATGGGGTAATGATTTGTATTTTTATTTTGAGCATCCACTTCATCAAATTCAATTAAAATTACTACTTTGTCATGTTGACTATCTTCATGGAGAGTCACCTCGTGATGCAAAAATAGCTAAAGAACTTGGCTTTAATGGAAATGTTTTACCTGAAAGCAGTATTACGATGACAGATATCAACGAGCTAGAGTCCTTAAATAATAACTCGGTCAAGGAAAAAGATATTTTTTTATGTGTGAAGGGGAGTTACTATTTAAGATCTAATCTGTCCCTTATCTTTAATGAGATTAACTCTTATCCAAAATATTGGAAAAATAAAAAAATAGTTTTCGTAGGGTCCTCTGAAGAAGATAACTTTTACATTAGAAAAATTAAAACAAAACATAAGCTTGATATTGATTATTTTTCTTGGATGTCTTTCGAGGACTATATTAATTTTTTAAGAAGAAGCAAGTTTCATCTGGTTTGCAATCTTTCCGATGGTATTCTAAATTCTGCGGCAGAATCTGCTTTCACTGATTCCCTACCTATCTTTTCAAGAGATACTGGTTTATGTGAATTTTTAGATAAAGAGCTAATTTCTAATATCACATATGATTTCAAAGATGTCTCATTTATTTCATTATTAGAAAATCTTGTTAATAATGATATTCTTTATCAAAGTAACTTAAATTCAATAAAACACATATATAGAAAAAGAGTTTATAATTTAGACATATATAAAGAAATATTTAAGCTACTAGAAGTTAAGAAGATTAATTAAATCTAAAATTAATGGCTACAAAGATTGAATTCAAAAAAAAATAAATTACAAACAATTCTAGTAACTGGTGGTAGTGGTTATATTGGTGGCATGGTATGCATATTGCTTGTGGAGGCGGGATATAGTGTTATTAATATTGATCGAGTTAAGCGAGAAATTCCAGGTGTAAAACAATATGTAATAGATATTAACGACAATAATTTGAATAAAATTATTGTCGAGAACAATCCATCCTCAATTATGCATTTTGCAGCTGACCATGAGGTGGGTAAAAGTGTAACAAGTCCTGATGAGTTCTATAATAATAATGTAGGCAATACTTTTAAGCTGCTTAACTTGGCAGTTAAATGCAATATTAAAAATTTTATTTTTAGCAGTACTAGCGCAGTCTATGGAGATATTAATTTATTTCCAACAACTGAAAAAACACCAAAAGCTCCTATTAGTCCTTATGGTAAAAGCAAGAGTATGATTGAGGATGCCTTAGAAGACTATGCTAATGCCTATAATTTCAAATATGTAGCTTTCAGATATTTTAATGCAGCTGGAGCTAGCCCAGATTTAAAACATGGCTATACTCAAAAACCTGCTAATCATATTGTTCCTGTAGTGGCGCAAAAAATATTGTCCGGCAAAACAATTGAAATTTTTGGTAATGATTTTGATACAAAAGACGGGACAACTGAAAGAGATTATATTCATGTGTATGATATAGCTACAGCTCACTTGTGTGCTTTGTCTTACCTCGATAAAGGAATGCCCAGTGAGGTTTTTAATATTGGTGCAAATAGACCTAATAGTGTTTTAGAGGTAGTCGAGGCATTCAAAAAATTAACAGACAAAGAAATATCTTACAAGTTTGTAAATAGAAGACCAGGCGATACACCAAAAACTTGGGCAGATAGTAGTAAAGCAATGAAGAAGCTTAATTGGAAGCCTCGTTATGATTTAAATGATATTGTAGAGCATGCATTTTTATGGGAAAAGCATAAAGGTAACCACGGCTAAAGAATGAAAAAAAGAAAGGGAATTATTTTGGCAGGCGGCATGGGCTCAAGACTTTTTCCAATTACATTTGCAATTTCAAAACAGCTTTTGCCTGTATATGACAAGCCAATGATATATTACCCTCTATCAGCACTTATGCTCGCACAAATAAAAGATATTCTTATTATATCAAGCCCTGAGCACATAAATCTTTATAAGAATTTACTTGGAGATGGCTCTCAACTGGGTATGAGTTTTTCATACATAGTTCAAGATAAACCCAGAGGATTGGCAGATGCATTTATACTTGGAGAAAATTTTATTGAAGATAATCCAGTAGCGCTTGTGTTGGGTGATAATATCTTTTATGGAAATAATTTTGCAGATATTTTATTAAAAACTTCCTCTAAGAATGATGTAACCATTTTTGGCTATAAGGTAGATGATCCAGAAAGATTTGGAGTGTTAAGCTTTTCAGAAAATATGCAAGTTATTAGCGTTGAAGAAAAACCAGAAAATCCAAAATCAAATTATGCAATAACTGGCTTATATTTCTTTGATAATGATGTTGTAGATATTGCTAAGTCAGTAAAACCCTCAAATCGAGGAGAGCTTGAAATAACATCGATTATTAATGAGTATATCATCAGGAACTCTTTAAGGGTTGAGCTTATGAAAGACGACTCTAAATGGTTGGACACTGGCACTAATAAATCACTACTAGAAGCATCTAATTTTGTTCAAAAAACTGAAGAGACAATAGGTTATAAAATCGGTTGTATTGAAGAAATTGCATATAAGAATAAATGGGTTTCAAAAGAAAAATTAATAGATGTAATCAAAAAATATAAAGATAATGAGTACTCACTTTATTTAAAAAATATTATTTGAACTATTAACTAAGGCTAAATTAAAGGATATAAGCTTAAAAATAACCAGATAATCATATGTATATTTAAATAATATATAATTGAAGCATGAATCAAACAAACATAAATATTTTCAGTTTATTTTTTGGAACTTTAAAGTCTATTAAGTTTATCATTACCTTTACATCATTCTTTATTATTTCATTAATATATGTATTATTATTAATCGATAATAAGTATGAATCGAAGACAATTCTTTATGCTACAGACAAGGAATCTGATTTGGCATCTATGGCCGGTCAATTTTCTGGTTTAGCTGCTATGGCTGGAGTAAAAGTTCCTGGAGCTGATAAAATTTCTAACTCAGATGTTGCTTTAGAGGTTTTGAGGTCAGAAGATTTTTTTATAAAAATATACCAATATCCAGACTTTCTTCCTAATTTGCTTGCATATGATACTTTTGATCCTCAAACAAAAAAATCAACATATAAAGCTAAGAAATATGACATAAATTCAAAAAAATGGGTTAGAGATGTTTCATATCCAAAAAAAATTACCCCATCTTTAAGAGAAGCATATAAAGAATTTTATAAAAATTATTTTACAATTTCAAAAGATGAAAAAACTGGGGTAATTACTCTTTCAATAATTCATGAATCTCCATATATTGCCCAAAACTGGCTAAATTTTATTGTAGAAAATATTAATCAATATATGAAAGATATTGAAGTAAAAAGAGCAACTAAAGCTCTTGAATTTCTTAGTATTCAGATGTCTGCAACTCAAAATAAAGAATTGCTTGAAGTTCTAGCAAGCATGGCAGAGGCCAAATATCAAACCATAATGTTATCTGAAGTAGGTGATGAGTTTGTATTTAGATCAATTCAAAAAGCATCTTTTACAAATTTTAAGAAATCACCTAATAGAACATATTTACTTATATTCTTTTCATCTTTATTCGGAGTATTGATGACCTTTATAGCTCTTGTATGTACTTCATTTAATAAAAAAATAGTTCTAATATTCTTGCCCCCAAGAATTTATTTAGAAGATATTTAGCATAATTATATCTCTACATGGTAGTAGCAGGCATAATACTCTCGGTCTTATGTATATTTATAAATCCTTTATATATGCTAATTATTGGCTCTATAGTTGAAATATATAAGAAATTACCTACATATTTTAATTATGTCTTAGCCTTCTCAATTGCAATAGCGATTTCAAATAGAGAAATTGGTGTTCAATGGAGTTCTGCTAATGGAACAGGGATGGATGATGCTGTCAATTATATCAACTGGTATCTTCAGACAGAATCAAATTCATATATATTAAACTTTCAGGATATTATTGCTAATACCTTAAGTGGTAAGGAACCCTTATGGTTTATACTTGTAGAAATAGCTGGAAAAGTATCTTTATATAACATAAATTTTTTAATTTTTATATCAATCTTTGTTCCTGTTTTAATTTTTCATTCCGCATTCCAAAAAACTACAAAATATTTTTGTTTTGCTGCTTTGGTATTTTATTTCTTAATTCCAGAAATATTTCATATGCTCTTCCATCTATTTAGGACTTCTATTGGTTTTTCAATTGTATTATTATGCTTTTCTGGCCTATTAGCTGCAAATAAATCAAGAAGCAAGTTGATTTATTTAGCCCCATTTGGACATATTGCAATGATATTGCCATCATCAGTTTTATTTTTTGGAAGGTTTATAAATTTTAATTTATCAATTACTAATAAAATTATTGGCATCATAATCCTATCAACTTCATTTTTTATTGGACTATACGCTTTGTTGTTCATAGCTTACCTTATTGGGCTTGAAAAAATTGCGTATTACCTCAGCGCAGAAGGTGAAATATTTATACTTGGCACAAGACACTTAATTTATTTGATTTTATCAGTTTATCTTTTAGCTCTTACAAAACATAAAAATACTTATCTAATATCCTTATCTACTTTTTTAATTCTATGTCTACCATTTACATTAAATGGCATAGGCTTAATCTTTGAAAGAATTTTAATTTTATTCACTCCTTTATTGGCTCTATGCTTGGTTTACGAGATTAATGGCAGTAAGCTTAAGAGAGTTTGCATTATTTTCTTGCTATCAATTAATTTTTTGTTATTAGTAACAAAAATTCATGACCAACTTTTTTACCAATATATGTCAGATGGAAAATTTTTCAATTTTTTTAGCGGGATATTTCATAACTTTTACACATATTTTTTATAAGTACTTATGAATAATAAACTCTTTACTTTAGCAATTCCTACATACAATCGTTCAGAATATTTAGATATATGCTTGAATAGAATACTTATTGCCTATTCTAAACTTAATAATGGCGACAAAGATTTAATTGAAATATTGGTTTCTGATAATTCAGAAAATGTTTTATCAACTGAAGTGGTAAATAAAAAAAAATATCAGATCCTAAATATAAATTATATTAAAAATAGAATAAATATTGGCTCAGATCAAAACTTAGCTAATTGTTATATTCAATCTAATGGAGTTTATACATCACTTATGGGGGATGATGATTTTGTTGAACAAGATTATTTTCAGAAAATCCTACCAATTATAAAAGAATTAAAATATTCAGTTATTTTTGTAAAGGCTTATGGATATACCTCCTCTAGTAATGAGAATAGGCCAAAGACAAACTATCACAATTTAGTTTTTAAAACATCAAAAGATGCTTTACTTCATAGAAATATTCATATAGGTTTTATTTCCGGAGTTATCTTTAGAAGAGATAAAATAAATGAGAAAGAAATTAATTCAGGTGTTGGTTCGAATTTAGTTCAGGTAAATGCCTGTTTTAATGCCTTGAATGAATTTAATAAAGAAAGCATTTACATCCCTTCAAATTTGGTGGGGTCAACTAGAAATAATACTGGCGGCTATAATCCAGTAAAAGTTTTTTATAAAAATTTTTTTGATTTGTTGGAGAAATATGAAAATCTTGGCTTATCAGAAAAGCAGTTGAGAAAACTTAAAAATAAAATACTTCTAACGTTTTATACCAGAAATTTTGCTCAATATATTAGAAATAATAATATTGGATTATCAAAAGAAGATTTAGAAATGTTAGATCAGTCTTTCAAAAGAAATTTTTTCTATAAACTCTTTTTAAGAAGGATGCTGCAAAGCTCTTCGCGAATAAATTTTAATTTACTAACTATAATTTATATTACTAGCAATATATTTTATTATCCTTCTAGATTTGCTGACTTCCTAAAACATGCTAACAATTTAATTAATAATTCTTAAAAGTGATTTATAATTAAACATATTATGAGAGCCTTTAAACAATTATGTCACTCAATTTTAATTACAATTTTTTATGGTAAATTAAATATTTTTGAATTATTTTCTTGCTTTAAGCACTCTAAAGCGCAGTTGAGGCAAGATATATTTGCACTATCTCAACTGTCATATAAAAGAAATGGATTTTTTGTTGAGTTTGGAGCTGCTGATGGAATTTATCTAAGTAATTCTTATCTTCTAGAGAAGAAATATGGTTGGAATGGTATTTTATCTGAGCCTGCTAAAATATGGCACAAGGATTTAAAAAAAAATAGATCAGTCAATATTGAGGAAAAGTGTGTCTGGATCAACTCAGAAGAAACGTTAGAATTTTTTGAAACCGAAGATCCAGGACTTTCTACTGTTAGTATCTTTAATGATAAAGATAAACATTCAGATTCCAGAGTAGGAAGTAAACCATATTATGTGCAAACAATTTCATTAAATGAAATGCTTGCAAAATATGAAGCTCCTAACGAAATTGACCTTCTTTCTATAGATACAGAAGGAAGTGAATTTTGTATTTTGAATAGTATTGATTTTGAGAAATATGAATTTAAAGTCATTTGTTGCGAGCATAACTATACTGAAAATCGCGAAAAAATTTATAAATTATTGACAGAAAAAGGATACCAAAGGAAGAATACTTTTTTATCAAGATTTGATGATTGGTACATAAAGATATAATAATCGTTTATGACAGAAGTGCTTAATACAAAAAATATCTTAATTTTGACTTGTGTTTTTTCACCTGAACCTGTTGTTTCATCAAGGATGGCTCATGATTTGGCAATTTCACTTTCTGAAACTGGAAATACTGTCAGAGTTATATGCCCATATCCATCTAAGACTAGTGGAAAGTTATATTCTGGGTATAAAAGACGAATTTGGTCTATAGACAAAGAATTCAATGAATTCGATGTTATCAGATGTATGTCATTTCTTTCACCAAAGTCGACCTTACTAAATAGATTTCTTGAAAATGTATCATTTGGCTTAATAAGTTCAATTTATTTGTTTTTTATGAAGAAAAAGCCTGACGTCATATATCTAAATACTTGGCCATTATTTGCATCATTCATGAATATTTTTGTTGCTAAATTATTTAAAATTAAAATTATTAGATCTATTAAAGATGTTTATCCCGAATCTCTTGTTTCTCAAAATAGACTTAACAAAGATACCTATTTCTATAAGTTTTTAAATAATATAGAAGACTACTGTTTTGATAATTCAGATGAAAATATTGTCTTATCTGAAAAAATAGGTGAGCTGATAAAATCAAAAAATTTAAGATTCACGAACTTTGCAACAATACCAGACTGGAATAGCATAACAAATCAGCAAACAGGTTTAACTAGAGAAGCTCTTGGAATAAATATGGAAGATAATGATAGTTTATTTATTTTTGGTGGAAATATTTCTGCTGCTGCCAATGTTGAAAGCATAATTAATGCATTTTCAAATGTTATAAAAAATCATAATAACGCAAAGCTTTTAATTGCAGGAGAAGGCTCAATGCTTCAAGCATGCAAAGACTTAGTAAAAAAATTAAATCTGCAGGAAAATATTTATTTTTTTCATCCATGGAAATCAGAAGAAACAATATCCTTGTTGCAATGTGGCGATATACTTTTATTGCCTACTGACAAACAGCAAGCATTTTATTCAATGCCATCAAAAGTAATTTCATATATGTTTTCAGAAAGACCAATACTAGCATTTGGAGTTAGAGGTTCCGAGCTGGAGAATATTATAAATACAGCAAACTGTGGATGGTTTGAAGAAGCATTTAATGAAAAAGATATTGAAAAATCTATCTCTAGAATATTAGCAACCGATAAGGAGAAAATTTATAATCTTGGCTTAAATGGAAAATCATACATGTTAAATAATCTTTCTAAGGAAGCTAATCTTAAAAAGTATATTGATTTAATAGCAGGATGATGAATATTCAAACAAGACAAATGAATATTGAAGACATTGATAGTGTTGTAAAGATTCATCAAAGTGCTTTTAAAGGTTTTTTTTTAGATCAACTTGGACCTATGTTTTTAAAAAAATACTATACGTATACTCTTAAATATAGTGACTCCATAGCACTGGTTTCTTATGATAATAATAAAAAAATTACAGGTTTTTGTGTTGGTTTCTTAAATCCTGCCGAGTTCTACAATTTTTTTTATGCACATAAAATTGAATTAATGCCATCAATATTGGTTGGTTTCATTAGAAGACCGATAATATTAATTAATATTATTAAAAATATATTTAGAGTTAACAATGAGAGAAAGGCAGTTTTTAATGAGAATCACTGCGAACTTGCTTCTATTGGTGTTAAAAATAATACAAAGGGCATAGGAAGCATTCTATTGAAACAATTTATTCAATCTGTTGAAAATACTGACGCAAAGAAAATAGCCCTAACAACTAATAAATACAACAATGAAAAAGTTCATAACTTTTATATAAAACATGGTTTTTTTAAGAAAAAAGATATAATTAGAGATGAAAGGATATTGACTGAATTTATATATCAGGTAACTAAATGATAGATTATTTTAAGACAACCGTTGGCGAGGAAGAGATTCTTGCAGTTTCGGAAACTATGAGGGGGGGATGGTTAACTACTGGAAATAAATGTTCATTATTTGAAGAGAGTTTTTTAAATAAATTTGAGTTTGATAGTAATTTTAATGCCATAGCAGTTGGTGCAAATACACATGGTCTTCACCTTGCTTTAGATGCATTTAACTTTAACAAAAACGCTGAAGTAATAGTCCCATCCATGACTTTTACTGCTAGCGCTTCATCGATATTGATGTCAGGACTTAAGCCCGTAATTGTTGATACAAATGAAGAAAATTTAATAACAGCTGAAATAATTAAAAAAGCTATAACACACAATACTGTTGCAATAATGGTTGTCCATTTTGCAGGAAATACTCCAGACATGGATGAAATAATGAATCTAGCAGAATCTTATAATTTAAAAGTTATTGAAGATGCGGCTCATGCACTACCAAGTAAATATCATAATGGAGAATGGGTTGGCTCATACGGAAATCCAACAATTTTTTCTTTCTATGCTAACAAAACCATGACAACTGGTGAGGGCGGTATGGTCATTTCTAATGATGCTGAATTAAATAATTTGATAAAGATAAAAAGAAGCCATGGTATGAATAAAAATGTGCTTGATAGATTTTCAGGTAATCCTCAAAATTGGGAATATGATATAAGTTGCAAAGGTTATAAATACAACCTCACAGATATTGCATCATCAATAGGAATTATTCAGCTTGAGAAATCTTTTTATGGACAAAAAAGTAGAGAGAAAATTGCATCAAGATATAGGAAAAATTTTCAAGATACAGATATTATCATGACTGCTGAGGCATCAAAAAATGGCCAGCATGCCTATCATCTATTTCAAGTAAGATCAAAATATAATCCTGAGCAGTTTAGATATAATTTAACTACAGAATTCGATAAAAAAAATATAGGTTATTCTGTTCACTATAAACCACTTCACAAACTTTCATTTTGGAAGAAGTTCGTAGATTCTAAAGCAAGCTTTATAAATTCAGACAATCATTTTTCTGGTTGTATATCTTTGCCCATATATCCTGATTTAAGTATTTCGGATGTCGATATAATTTCTGATGTCGTCCTTGATGTATATTCTAGAGTTGGAAATTAATTTAATGAATAAATTTGTAATCAGACTTCTAGATATAATATTTTCTTTTGTAGCCATATTAATATTAAGCCCCTTATTAATGCCAATAATAATAATCTTAAAATTTACTGGAGAAGGTGAGATTTTCTACAGACAGAATAGGGTTGGTCTAGGAGGTAAAAATTTTGGACTTCTAAAATTTGCAACTATGCTAAAAAATAGTGAACATATGGGAACCAAAACTTTAACCATAAAAGGTGATTCGCGGATTCTTCCATTCGGCAAATTTTTAAGGAAAACTAAGATAAACGAGCTACCTCAGCTATTTAATATTTTCTTTGGTAGTATGAGTGTAATTGGCCCAAGGCCTCAAACTGAAGAATCATTTAATTACTTTCCAGAAATACATAAAAAAGATTTAATAAAAATGAAACCAGGTCTGTCTGGTATAGGCTCTATTATTTTTAGCAATGAGGAGGCTATGCTTGATGGCAAAGAGGACCCTATTAAATTTTATCAAAACTTTATAGCTCCATATAAGGCAGATTTAGAAATATGGTATTTGAAAAAAAACCGAAAATTTATTTTGTATCTTTTTTTGATTATCGCAACAGTATTAGCTGTTATTGGCTTTAAAAAAACATACATTTTTAAAATATATAAAGATATTCCACCCATACCCTTTAAATTAAAAACATACATAAAATAAATAAATATGAATCATCTAAATATCGAATCAGAAAAATTATTAACGAATGGCTGGGTTAAGGTACCAGATCTTGCACTCTCAGATATAGAAAGAATTTCTTTACTAGATAAAATTCTTATGACAGAAACTAAAAAGATTTATTCTGAGATGACAGATGCCCACAAAGCATTTATAAAGATGAAAAACATTAATAACAATCTAGCCCCATATTTATTAAATTTAGCAAAAAATATGGGCTTTAAGGTTAAAAGTGATGATGTGTATTGTGTTACAAGAGTGGTTGATCCAAATGATTCATATGAATCATTTAAAGCTCATTTTGACTCACACCTTTTTACTCTTGTAACTCCTATTAACATACCAAGAAATGAAAATAGTGATAAGGGTAATGGAGAACTCATAGCTTTTCCTAAACTTCGTTCAGAGCCTAGAATAGAAATTATTAATATAGTTATGAAAGCATTTTTCAAGCTTTTTGCTAATGAAAAAGGTATAAATTATCTTAAAAAAAATAAAGCTAATAATAAGTTTGATTTTAAAGATAATAATCCTATATTATTTATGGGTAGAACCACATTGCATTTTAATTTGCCAGTGCAAAATCAGCGAGGAGAAAAAAGAGTTACTCTTTTAACACATTTCTTTGATCCGAGCCCTAAATTCGGTATTGGGTCAATTTTAAGAAAAATTAGAAGCAGATAGTTTATATATTAAGCTATAATATTGTTTTTACTTTAAACATTATTTTAGAATTTAGGAGATTTTATGTCATCGGTAAAAAATGCTTTGGTGATGGGTGCAGGCGGGTTCATTGGCTCGCATATGGTAGATAGGTTAAAAAAAGAAGGATATTTTGTTAAAGGAGTAGACTTAAAATACCCTGATTATGAAAATACATCTGCGGATGACTTTATAATTGGTGATCTCAGAAATGCTGATTTAGTCAAGCAACTCATACAAACAGAATCAGGTAATCCTTTTGATGAGATATACCAATTTGCTGCTGATATGGGAGGTGCTGGTTTTGTGTTTACAGGAGATAATGATGCTGACATTATGCATAACTCTGCAACGATTAATCTTAACCTTTTGGACGCTCAAGCTGAGCTAAATAAAACTTTAAAAGAAAATAAAACCAAAATTTTTTATAGTGGAAGTGCGTGTATGTACCCAGAGTTTAATCAATTAGATCCAGACAACCCTGATTGCAAAGAGGACTCTGCGTATCCTGCAGACCCTGATTCAGAATACGGATGGGAAAAATTATTTAGCGAAAGATTATATTTTGCATACAATAGAAATTATGACATACAGGTAAGAGTTGCCAGATACCACAATATTTTTGGTATTAATGGTACATGGGATGGCGGGAGAGAAAAAGCTCCTGCAGCAATATGTAGAAAAGTGGCACTTCAAAAAAATAATGAATCTATAGAAATTTGGGGTGACGGCAAGCAAACTAGATCCTTTTTATATATTGATGAGTGCATAGAAGCAACGAGAAGACTAATGGAATCAGATTTTATTGGTCCTGTAAATATTGGTTCTGAGGAGATGGTCACAATAAATGAATTAGTTAATATAGTGTCAAAAGTT
>Ga0181606_10003988_pt1 | contig 12385 bp, 9 predicted proteins | sample 041ome_10_FD_132994 | JGI IMG/M metagenome (GOLD analysis project Ga0181606, IMG submission 132994) | Coastal salt marsh microbial communities from the Groves Creek Marsh, Skidaway Island, Georgia - 041412US metaG (megahit assembly) | ecosystem: Environmental > Aquatic > Marine > Intertidal zone... | reverse complement strand
CGACTGGCAATGACCTTGCGCAATTTTGACATTGGCACTCGTTCTTCACGTGCGGCATCGACATCGCGTGATGGCGCCCGTGCTGGCGCGGGCGTGGCGGCTGGCACTGCTGACGGGGCTTTATTGACCGCATTTAATACATCAGCCTTGGTTAAACGGCCACCAACACCAGTTCCGCTGATCCTCGCCGGATCAAGATTATGTTCTGTTACAAGGCGGCGCACCGCTGGCGACAAATGATCATGGCTGGCCGCGGCGGCTGGTGCCAGAGGCGCCGCCGCATCTTGCACGGCCGGTTTTTCAGCCGGTTGTTCCACTGGCTTTGTAGCAGATGTTTTTGCCTCACTTTTTGCTGGCTTGGACGGGGCGCCAGCGGCGCCTTCTTCCAGACGGGCCAGAATCGCACCCACCTCAACAACAGTGCCCTCTGCCGCCACAATATCACCAATCTGGCCAGCCGCTGGGGCAGGCACCTCAAGCGTGACCTTATCAGTTTCAAGTTCGACAACCGGTTCATCAGCCGCCACATTATCACCAGTGGTTTTGATCCAGCGCGCCACAGTGGCATCACTGACCGACTCACCCAAAGTTGGAACGATAATTTCAATGGCCATTTCCAGCGCCCTCCTTGCGGTGCCTTCACTTTACTCATGTCATTATAGTAATGACCGTTTTTGGGCTACACCCTATGTCTTTGACGTGGCTGGCAGGTTTAATGCTGCCTCAACCAGATCCTTTTGTTCACGATTGTGACGCGATAATGTGCCGGTGGCCGGCGATGCGGCGGCGGCCCGACCTGCATATGCAAGACGTTGTTGCGTCATGCCAACCTCGGCCATGATGTCTTCAATAAAATCACGGACGAATGTCCAGCCACCCATATTTTTTGGTTCTTCCTGACACCAAACGATGCTGGCTTTTGGGGTTTTTTCTAGCATCTCTTTGACAGCTTTGCTTGGGAATGGATAGAGCTGTTCAACTCGCAAAATCTCAATATCCCACGCTGATGCCTCGTCACGTGCGGTGGCCAGATCATAATAGACTTTCCCGCTACATAAAACGATCCGCTTGGCTTTGCCATGGTTGACCTTGGTATCGCGTTCATCAAGCAACCGATGGAAGGTGGTGCCCGGCCCCATATCAGCCAGATCAGACACACAAGCCTTGTGGCGCAGTAATGATTTTGGTGTCATCACAACAAGCGGCTTGCGGAAATTGCGCCGCAACTGCCGCCGCAACACATGAAAATAATTGGCTGGCGTTGTGCAATTGACAACCTGCATATTGTCTTCGGCGCATAGTTGCAAATACCGTTCAAGACGCGCAGATGAATGTTCCGGGCCTTGCCCCTCATACCCATGCGGCAACAGCAGAACCAGACCATTCATCCGTAACCATTTGGCCTCGCCAGATGAAATAAACTGGTCAACCACCACCTGTGCGCCATTGGCAAAATCACCAAACTGCGCTTCCCACATAACCAGCGCATTTGGTTCAACAAGGGAAAAGCCATATTCAAAACCCATGACCGACGCTTCGGAAAGCGGCGAGTCAATCACTTCAAAAAAAGCCTGATCATCAGCTAAATGATTGAGCGGTGTGTAGCGACCTTCCGTGACCTGATCGACAAAAACAGCATGGCGCTGGCTGAATGTACCACGGCATGAATCTTGTCCAGACAACCGTACCGGGTTGCCTTCGATCAAAATAGAGCCAAACGCCAGATGCTCAGCAGTTGCCCAGTCAATGCCACTGCCCTTATTAATATTGTCTGCGCGGGTATTGATAATGCGCATTAATTTTTTGTTCAGCGTCATGTCACCCGGCAAACTGGTCATGCTGGTGCCAATTTGCCGCAACAAATCGAGATCAACAGCGGTTTCTCCGCGCCGATCATCGCCATGTGCTGTCACCATGCCTGACCAACGGCCCTCTAGCCAGTCTGCCTTGTTCGGAAGATAATTTGTGCCGGCATCAAACTCGGCATCAAGATAGGCGATACGGTCATCAATGACCTTTTGCGCCGCGGCTTTATCGAGAAGACCTTCATCAATCAATTGCTGGGCATAAAGATCGCGGGTTGATGGGTGCGCGCCAATGGCATCATACATCAACGGCTGGGTAAAGGCTGGTTCATCCCCTTCATTGTGGCCAAACCGGCGATAACAAAACATATCAATGACAACATCAGTACCAAATGCCTGACGAAATTCAGTCGCGATCCGCGCCGCATGAACAACCGCTTCTGGGTCATCCCCATTCACATGGAAAATAGGCGCCATCACCATTTTGGCAACATCTGTCGGATAGGGTGATGACCGGGAAAATGACGGGCTGGTAGTAAATCCAATCTGATTATTGATGATGATATGGATTGTGCCGCCGGTGCGATAACCCCGCAGTGCAGAAAAGGCAAATGTCTCGGCAACAACACCTTGTCCAGCAAATGCCGCATCACCATGCAACAAAATACCCAAAACCTTTGTCCGGTCATGATCATCAAGCTGTTGTTGCTTGGCACGCACCCGCCCCACAACCACCGGATCAACAATTTCTAGATGTGATGGGTTCGGCGCAAGTGACAAATGCACACCAGCATCGTCAAAATCGCGATCCGCAGATGCGCCCATGTGATATTTGACATCACCTGACCCGCCAGCATCTTCTGGGTTCGCCGGATTACCCAGAAATTCCGAAATAATCGCACGAAACGGCTTTTGCAGGACATTATGCAGCACATTCAAGCGACCGCGGTGTGCCATGCCAATCACCGCTTCACATAGGTCAAGCTGGCTTCCACGTTTTAAAATTTGTTCCAGCGCCGGGATGACCGCTTCAGCGCCATCCATGCCAAACCGCTTTGTACCAGTGTATTTTTTATGGAGATAGCGTTCAAATTCTTCGGCATCAACAAGGCGTTCATAAATCGCCATTTTGCCTTTGACGGTAAAATCCGTGTGATTGCCGATGGCTTCAATACGTTCTTGGATCCATGCCTTTTGCGCCGGATCCTGAATATGCATGAATTCAACACCAATCGTTCCGCAATAGGTTTTGCGCAATCTATCAATAATTTCAGTGAGCGTGGCTGTTTCCAAACCCAGAACATGATCAATGAAAATAGGGCGGTCCCAATCATCATCGCCGAACCCATAGCTTTTCGGATCAAGTTCTGGATGAAGCGGCTTGTCTTCTAGTGCCAGCGGGTCAAGGTTGGCAATGAGATGACCACGAATACGATAGGCCCGGATCAACATTACCGCCCGCAAAGAATCAAGTGTCGCCGCGCGCATATCGGCGGCGTTGATCATCCGCCCCGATACATGGCCTTTGGCCACGGCCTTTATCGACGCATCCGGGTCAACCGCGCCAATGACCCGGCTTTGTTCACGCCCCCAGCTTGGGCCAGCCTCAATATCATCACCAGCCCCGGCCAAATCACCAAAAGCTTGAAAATAAGCATTCCAATTTTGGTCAACAGATTTTGGATCGGCCCGCCACGCCCGGTTCATTTCCGCGATAAACGTCGCATTTGCCCCTGATAACAGGCTGAAATCAATTTGCGCACCAGCGTCACTCAAAGTCGAAGCAGCATCATCCATAACAGATCGTGTTCCAATAATTGGCTAATAAAGTGGTTACAATGTCAGTCTATGCGGTAATTTTTGAATTTCAAGTTAGACCGCACATAAAATCGATCATCGGGCAGATGTTTCACAAAGAAAAAGCCGGTCTAAAAAGGCAATACCCCTCTTTATACCAGCTGTATTTCACAATGATCACAATGGGTTATTCAAGCCCAGCGACAACTTCATTAAGCGCCTTGACCGCCCCAACCGAATTATCGAACATCGCCTGTTCTTCGGCATTCAAGTCAATCTCGACAATGCGTTCAACACCCCCAGCACCGATAATCACCGGCACGCCAACATAAAGGCCATTCAGCCCATAAGCACCATCAACATAAGCGGCGCATGGCAACAGGCGTTTTTTGTCTTTTAGATAGGCATCGGCCATATCAATGGCTGATGATGCCGGTGCATAAAATGCAGAACCTGTTTTCAGCAAGCCAACAATTTCAGCCCCGCCATCACGTGTACGCTGTACAATATCGGCAATGCGATCGTCACTTGACCACCCCATCTTAATCAAATCTGGAACCGGTATGCCAGCAACAGCCGAATAGCGCACCAGCGGCACCATCGTGTCGCCATGACCACCCAGAACAAACGCCGTCACATCTTCGACTGATACGTTAAATTCTTCTGCCAAAAACAAACGGAAACGTGCCGAATCCAGCACCCCAGCCATGCCAACCACCTTGGCCGCTGGCAAACCAGACGCTTTTTGCAAAACGCCAACCATCACATCAAGCGGGTTGGTGATACAAATCACAAAGGCATTCGGGCAATGTGCTTTGATCCCAGCACCGACCTGATTCATCACTTTGGTATTAATACCAATCAAATCATCACGGCTCATGCCTGGCTTGCGGGCCACACCAGCGGTGACAATCACAACGTCACTATCGGCTAATGCGGCATAATCATTTGCGCCAGTGACCTTCGCATTAAATCTTTCAATCGGACTTGATTGCGCAATATCAAGGGCTTTGCCCTGCGGAATGCCTTCGGCAATATCAAACAATGTGATGTCGCCAAGTTCTTTCAGACCCGCAAGTACGGCCAAGGTGCCGCCAATATTGCCAGCGCCAATCAGAGAGATTTTATGTCGTGCCATGATGCTTTACTTCCATTGTTGCTTTATCCAGATGACGCCGCTTTGGGGAATCACAATCTCGCAGCAACGGCGTGTTGGTGTGGTGTAGCGAACTATCCAAAAACATACAAGGGCAATCACCCGAAATACGGAAAAATCCAGCCGCCGTAACCCCCCGTTTATGAACCCGTCGTCTGGCCACGGGCCACCATTTCACCAAGCCGCGATGCCGTGCGGTCAAATTCAAACCGCCATTGGTGTCCTGCATATAAGTCTTTTATATCCGTTGCGGCTGACGCAACCAGAAACCGGCCACGGTCATAAAGCGCATCGATCAACCACATAAACCGCCGCGCCAGATGTTCATTGCTTTCAGTAAACTGCGGTATATCGGCAAGCACCAGCCCGGCAAAACGTCCGGCAATGGCCAAATAATCGCGCGCCGCCAGCGGTGCATCACACAAACTGGCAAAACTGGCATAACCAATGTCACCTGCCACTTTCTCGATGATGATATCACGCCCCGCTACCCGAATGGTCTCGCTGGCCACGGGCTTTTGATCGGTCACATGCCTGAATGCCAAATCAAGCGCGGATTTTGTGGCCACATCCAACGGATGATACCAGGTCGGTATTGATGCCAGAACGGTGCTACGCCAGTCAATGCCAGCGCCCAGTTCAACCATATCACACCGCGATTTCAGCAATTCGATAAAGGGCGTAAAGCGATCCCGATGCAGCCCGTCTTTATATAAATCATCCGCATGCCGGTTTGATGTGGCAACAACCGTGATACCGCGTGCTAGAAGAGACGAAAATAGCCGTGCCAAAATCATTGCATCGGCAATATCACGCACTTCCATCTCATCAAAACAGATCACCTGACCACGCCCCGCCAGCATCTGTGCGGTGGCCTCGATCGGGTCATCATCAGCTTGGCGGGCGGCATGGATATTGTCTTGAACCAGCACCATGAAATCGTGGAAATGCAACCGCCAGACCGTTGGCGCCGTTTCATGATGGGGCAAGCTGTTGACAAACATATCCATCAGCATGGTTTTGCCGCGGCCAACCCCGCCATAAAGATACAGTCCTGTCACCGGCTGGGGCGGGCGCAGGAGTTTTTTGACCCAGTTTTGCGACTGGCGCCGACAAAGCTTGTCAATCAAATCATCAAGCCGTCTGGCCGCGGTCATTTGCGCCTGATCTTCGGTGAGATCACCAGCGGCAATTTTCGTGGCTAATTTGTGGCTAGGATAGGCTTGCTGGTGGTCTGACGGGTTGGTCATCGCAACTTGCCACCTTTGCTGGCGTGATTATCTGCGCGGCACCTCGCCAGTGACGGCCATGCGCCTAACGTTGAGCCATCTCGCTTTTGATGCTTGCAATCGCTTTGCCCGGATTCAAACCCTTTGGACATGTTTTGGCGCAATTCATGATGGTATGGCACCGATAAAGGGCAAAACTATCATCCAGTGCTTCCAGCCGTTCCGCCTTATGGTCATCACGGCTATCGGCAATCCAACGATAGGCCTGCAACAAAACTGCCGGGCCAAGATATTCATCGCTATTCCACCAATAGCTTGGACAAGCTGTTGAACAGCTAAAGCATAAAACACATTCCCACAACCCATCCAGCTTTTCGCGTTCGGCCGGAGATTGCCGACGTTCTTCGCCATTTGCCGGGGCGGTTTCAGATTTTAACCATGGCTCAATTGAGGTGAGTTGCCGATATGGCTGGCTGAGGTCTGGTACCAAATCCTTTACCACCGGCATATGCGGCAATGGATAAATTTTGACTGTGCCTTTCACATCATCAATGCTTTTGAGGCAAGCCAACGTGTTGGTGCCATCAATATTCATTGAACAGGACCCGCAAATCCCTTCACGGCAAGACCGTCTAAAGGTCAGACTGCTATCTTGTTCGCTTTTGATTTTGATCAGCGCATCCAGCACCATCGGCCCACAGCGATCAAGATCAACTTCGAAACTATCAATCCGCGGATTGGCATCATCATCAGGTGACCAGCGATAGATTTCAAAGGTCTTTACATTTTGTGCCGCACCATCAGCTTTATGCGTCACGCCCTTGGTCAAGGTTGAATTTTTAGGCAATTTAAATTCGGCCATAATCGTCCTCTTTCACTTCTGCCTAATAGACCCGCTGGGCTGGTGGAATAGGGGCCACATCATTGCTCAGCGTGTTCATTGCCACTTTCCGGTAGGCGAGCTTTGATTTGTTATTTTCATCAAGCCACATCACCGTATGTTTCATCCAATTTTCATCATCGCGTTCGGGCCAGTCTTCATGTGCATGCGCCCCGCGTGATTCCTGCCGTTGATCCGCAGACCGAATGGTCACCAGCGCTTGCCCCATCAGATTTTCAAGTTCCAGTGCCTCTATCAAATCGGTATTCCAGATCAAGGATTTGTCGGCAACGCCAAGCTGTCCCATGCGGCTGGCAATTTTATCCATGCTTTGCACACCAGTTGACAAAGACTCGCTTGACCGGAACACCGCGGCATGACGTTGCATCGCCTGCTGCATATCAAGCCGAAGCTGGGCCACTGACTCACTGCCATTGGCATGACGCATCCGGTCAAATCTATCTAACGCTTTGTCAGTTGCCGATTGCGGGGCCTTGGCAACTGCCGCACCAGCGGTCACCGTTTCGCTGGCACGATGCGCCGCCGCCCGGCCAAACACCACAATATCAAGAAGTGAATTCGTACCCAATCGGTTGGCACCATGCACCGACACACAGGCCGCTTCGCCAATAGCCATCAGCCCCGGCACCACAGCATTTTCGTCACTATCTGTCGGTGACAACACTTCGCCATGATAATTGGTTGGAATGCCGCCCATATTGTAATGCACCGTTGGTAAAACCGGGATGGGTTCGCGGGTCACATCCACTCCACAGAAAATCCGCGCTGTTTCGGTGATGCCGGGCAAACGAACATGCAACGTATCTGGGTCGATATGTTCCAAATGCAACATGATATGGTCTTTGTTTGGGCCAACCCCGCGACCTTCATTAATTTCGATTGTCATGGCCCGGCTGACAACATCACGACTGGCCAGGTCTTTTGCTGTTGGGGCAAATCTTTCCATAAAGCGTTCGCCTTCGGAATTTGTCAGATATCCACCTTCACCACGCGCCCCTTCGGTGATCAAAACACCAGCGCCATAAACACCGGTGGGGTGAAATTGCACAAATTCCATATCCTGTAACGGCAACCCTGCCCGCAGCGCCATCGCATTTCCATCGCCGGTGCAGGTATGCGCCGATGTACAGGAAAAATACACCCGCCCATAGCCACCTGTTGCCAGCACCGTTTGCTGGCCCCAGAACCGATGCAATGTGCCGTCTTCCATACAAAGAGCAATCACACCCGCACACTCACCAGCTTCGGTCATCAACAGATCAAGAACATAATATTCAATATGAAAATGCGCCGCATGTTTTAAACATTGCTGATAAAGGGTATGCAAAATAGCGTGGCCTGTCCGATCGGCGGCGGCACAGGCGCGCCGCGCCATTGATTTGCCATGGTCAAGCGTATGACCGCCAAATGGGCGCTGGTAAATTTTACCTTCTTCCGTACGGGAAAATGGCACCCCATAATTTTCCAGTTCGATAACCGCGGGAATGGCATTGCGGCACATATATTCAATAGCGTCCTGATCGCCTAGCCAATCAGACCCTTTGACAGTGTCATACATATGAAACTGCCAATTATCGCCTTCACCCATATTATTTAACGCGGCACCAATGCCACCTTGCGCCGCCACCGTATGTGACCGGGTGGGAAAGACCTTGCTGATACAGGCGGTTTTCAATCCAGATGCCGCCATCCCGAGCGTCGCACGCAATCCCGCGCCACCCGCACCAACAACAACAACATCATATTGATGGTCAGTAATTTCATATGCAGTCATGACAAACCTTCCGGTGCTGGACAGATAAGACCAACAGACCCAATTTAAAATGTGATGCGCGCCAGTGCGATAAGACTGACGAGCGCGATTCCCCCTAACGCAACTCTTGCAACCATAATCAACCCGTTACGGCCACTTGCCAATGGCACATAATCTTCAATAATTACCTGCACACCAAGCGCGGCATGATAGATGCCTACACCGATCAGTACTGCCAGCGGCAAAGAAGTCGTTGGGGCGGCAACCAATTGCCGCGCCGCTTCATAATCAAGCGTCGCCAGCCCGCCCAACAGATACACACAATAGACCATCAGCGGCAAGGTCACGATCGCGCTGAGCCTCTGACATTTCCAGTGCGGCACAGCCGATGCATGCGGTTTATTTGATTTTCCAGCCATCACACAACCCGCCTTTACAGCCACACGGCCCATATCAATGTGGTGATCACAACCGTCAACAACAACACAACCTGTCCGCTTCGATAGACCCCAGGAATGGTCAGCGCGATGCCCCGATCCCAAGTTAAATGCCGCACCCCATTTAGCGCATGATAGACAAGCGCCACCGAATAGCCGAACAATATGAATTTGCCAATCGGATGGCCAATTACCGTTGCCGCCAATGCGTACCAAACATCACCTGCCGCCAATGCCACAAGCCATAGGCATAACAACAAAGTGCCAGCCGCCAAGGCAGCGCCAGTGGCCCGGTGCGAAATTGACATAATGGATGTCAATTGTGGTCGATAAATCTGCAGATGCGGTGATAACGGACGTGGTTTCGCCATTACAGCCCTCGATTATGCAACGATAAGAGTGATAATTTATATGAGACGTTCAGCCATAATAGTCAATGTGAAAGGGCAAATTCCTTTTGCCGGGCGGCGATTTGGACAGAAATATTTTGATGTTTGCGTTTTCTGAAAAAGCGCGGCACAACAATGCCAATGAAACAAATTCTGTCGATACAGTCAGCCGTGACTTGTGGTTTTGTTGGCAATAGTGTTGCCGCACCGGTGATCACGACCTTGGGAATGCAGCCGTTACTGATCGACACCATTTCACTTGCTGCGCATCCCGGCTATGGCACAATCGCTGGCGGGCCTGCTGACCAGACGCAATTTAGCGCCATCTTAGAGGCACTTACCACACTTCGTGTTTTGCCGCAGATCAACAGTGTTGTGACCGGCTATCTTGGCGATGCCAGGCAAGCCGATCCGATTCATAGCATGATCCAAGGCTGGCAAGCTGAACGGCCTGATGGGGTCTATATTCTTGATCCGGTGCTTGGCGACGGGGGCCGTCTTTATGTTGACAGCGCTATTGTTGACCAGATCCGGCAAAAGCTTTTGCCAGTGGCGCATATTGTCACACCCAATCAATTTGAACTGGGATTGCTAACAGATAGCCATATTGAGACAGCGCATGAGGCCGCCAGGGCCGCCAAAACAATGCTGCAACAAAACCCAAACTTGCAGGCTGTTATTGCCACCGGCATTGCCAATGAAGACCGTGGCATCAGCGATCTTAAAGTGACGCGGCAAAATGTGACCGCACTTGATTATGCAAAACGGCCACATGGTGTTGCTGGTGGGGGTGATTTACTTACCGCTATTTTGGCCTGCTGGCTTACCGCCGGACATGATCTTAACGCCGCCTTTGCCGCCGCCAGCCAGGACGCCCACCACATTATAGATGACAGCGCTACTGCCATTGATATTGCGCTGTTTGACAATCTGCACAAGCTGACCGCCTGTAGCTCGGCTGATCGCGCCAGCTAGGCGCGCCCAAACAGGCCGCGTTCGGCAATTAGCTCGGCAATCTGCACCGAATTCAGCGCGGCGCCTTTACGCAAATTATCTGACACGCACCAAAACACCATCCCATTAGGCACGGTTGGGTCTTTGCGAATGCGGCTGATATAGACGGCATCTTCGCCAGCTGCCTCATGCGGCGTGACATAGCCTTCATTTGCCCGATGATCGACCACGACAACGCCTTCGGCATCTTCCAATAAAGTCCGCACACCTGTCTCGGTCATTGGCTTTTCAGTTTCGATAAAGACAGCCTCGCTATGGCCCACAAACACCGGGATACGCACACAATGCGCCACAAGCTCGATCGCTGGGTCCAAAATCTTTTTGGTTTCGGCGGTCATTTTCCATTCTTCCTTGGTAAATCCATCATCAAGGAACACATCGATATGCGGAATGGCATTAAAGGCAATCTGCTTGGTAAAAATTTCTGGCTGAACCGTATCATTGACGTAAATTGCGCGGGTTTGATTGAATAATTCATCCATCGCTGGCTTACCAGCACCAGATACCGCCTGATAGGTAGAAACCACCACCCGGCGCACACAAAAGGCGTCATGAAGCGGCTTCAACGCCACCACAAGCTGGGCGGTTGAACAATTTGGATTGGCAATGATATTGCGCCCTTTATTTTTGATCAGGCATGTCTCGACGGTATCAGCATTCACTTCCGGCACAATCAATGGCACATCATCATCCATACGAAAGGCGGATGAATTGTCGATCACAATACAACCGGCCGCGCCAGCTTTTGGTGCAAAGGCTTTTGCCGTGTCACCGCCAGCAGAAAACAGCGCGATATCGGCCGTGCTAAAGTCAAATTTTTCAAGCGATTCGACAATCAGCGTTTGATCTTCGCCATAAGACACCTCGCGGCCAGCTGATTTTGCCGAGGCCAGCGCGTAAATTTTATCTGCTGGAAACCGCCGTTCAGCCAAAGTTTGCAGCATTTCACGGCCAACTGCACCAGTCGCGCCCACTACAGCCACTCTGTATCCCATAGTCTTATCCTTTATTGCCGGGTCCGTTGTTACCAGGTGGGGGCCTGACCCCTGTCACACCCGCCCCAGATTGGATGGGTTGCCCCACCCAAATTATTGTGAATCCTACGCCTAGCGCGCCAGACGATCCATTTCGTCAAGCACCGCCTTGGTCATGCCATCGGTACCGGTCTGTTCGCATCCCGGTGCCATGATGTCGCCGGTACGTTTGCTTTGCAGCGCTTTATTCACCGCGGTTTCAACCAAATCTGCTTCATCCGCTTGATCAAAGCTGTAGCGCAACATCATCGCAAAGCTCAAAAACTGTGCCAATGGGTTGGCCAGCCCCTGACCAGCAATGTCCGGGGCCGATCCATGCACCGGTTCATACATCGCTTTCGGCAGGCCTGTTTCCGGGTCTGGCGTGCCAAGCGAAGCAGACGGCAACATGCCAAGAGAACCAGTCAACATGGCGGCACAATCTGATAATAAATCACCAAACAAATTGTCGGTCACAATCACGTCAAACTGCTTTGGATTACGAACCAGCTGCATCGCACAATTATCTGCATACATATGGCTCAACTGCACGTCGTCACCTTCGGCCGCATGCAAAGCTGTCATCACTTCACGCCATAACACGCCAGAATGCATCACATTGGCTTTTTCAACCGACGTCAGTCGCCCATTGCGTTTGCGCGCCAAATCCATACCAACACGGCCGATACGCTGAATTTCCGGCGTTGTATACGCATTTGTGTCATAGCCGCGCTTGATGCCATCGCCAAGGTCATCAATACCCCGCGGTTCAGCAAAATAGGAACCGCCGCATAATTCACGCAAAATCATGATATCAAGACCAGAGACCACATCTGGCTTGAGTGTTGAAGCCTCTACCAATGCTGGAAACACCATCGCCGGGCGCAAATT
>Ga0181606_10003987_pt1 | contig 12387 bp, 15 predicted proteins | sample 041ome_10_FD_132994 | JGI IMG/M metagenome (GOLD analysis project Ga0181606, IMG submission 132994) | Coastal salt marsh microbial communities from the Groves Creek Marsh, Skidaway Island, Georgia - 041412US metaG (megahit assembly) | ecosystem: Environmental > Aquatic > Marine > Intertidal... | reverse complement strand
TGAAGGCACAGGCATTTTCACTTTCAATTTAGCAAAAAAAACATCAACGGACGAGGGCAAAACGACTCGTAATATATTTCTAGAATTAACATTACTTCTCCTCGAAGATGATGAGTTTAGAGCAGAAGGGTGGTGTCAATTGGCACCAAAATTAGACTAGCTAAAGCTGGCTGAGAACGGCGCTGAGTTTGACATCAAGCCATCTCCGCCAACGCTTTGGTAACCCAGTTCATCCATCGTATTCATAAGCTGATTAACATTTAAAAAGCTGCGATCTACGACAGCACCAGATGCATCAAAAGTCGCTGTGCTTAGATTGTTTTGTGTATCAAAACCTCTGCGTATGACATTACCGTTGCTATCGGTAGATTGCTCCACCAAACGACCATCCGTATCAAAGCTGTCAGCAAATTTTGCAAACTGCATGGTAAGTGCAGGATCGAGGCTATCACCCTGTGTAAGGATTACTTCTCGAATAGTTTCTAACCGCTGCAACAAATCGTTCTTCACAGTTTGCTGCTCAGTTGTTTGAACATCCATCCCAGAACCGAGCTGGCGGAACATAGTCCCGAAGTCGGCAACCGTATCATCTTGGTTCTGCAGGGTCTCTTGAGTGTTTCTTGCAATGTCTGTGTTCTGCTGTGTTGTAGCATTAAAATTGCGGGACAAGTCATCTCTGACTAAACCAAAGCCTCCTGTCACAGAGCTGGCTAAATCTGCTCTCGCCTTGTTCGCTAGGGAAGTGTCATCGGTATACTGCTTTTGAAAACCAGTCATATCTTCTTGAAGACCACCGAGCGAACCTTTCATATCTGTTTGTCCTTGGCTCAAACCACCGTATTGAGTGTCTGCTCGTTTAGAAAAGCCCTCAAGATATTCCTGCAGGCTTCCCTGCCCTTTGAGGATATTGGCTGACATATCGGTCAGCGTTTGGTTTTGCGTATCAAACTTATTATTTACGTTTTCGTTTACGCCGGAAAAGCCCTTTTCTAAGGTCGTATCGACGGTGTTAAATCGCTTACCAACTGCACCTGAAAGATTGGAGATGTTTTTATTTATCCCTGTTCAGGGGTAGGCTTGAAGCGGCCCTGAATGAGGTGAGTTAATGAACTCATGAACAAACCTATATTTTTGGTTTGTACAAAAATTCACCACTATATGTTGATTTAGATTGACAGAGAGTCTCAGCTTGAAACATAGTGTAAGCAACAGGCCCGAAGTGGTCTGAGAAGAGCAGCCTCCCTGATCATCCCCATACTAGAAAGGGGCTTGCTCTTCGTCGAGCAAGGTTCCGATCTACCTCTCCCTTCGGTAACCTTGCGACGAAATGAGAGGGCGCTGGCTATTTCCTCCCTGTTGTGGCCAGCCGAACTGGTCGGCCACTAATTCTTGTAGTCATCTGGGCCGACCTTTTCTTTTTATCGAGCAGCATCAGAGATATCATAAACGAAGGCACCTGAACGCATTGCTTCCATGATTGCTTCTTCGTTTTTCTCGTAGTCTTGATCACTCATTTTTGCGACTTGGCTTTCGCTGAATTTCGCTTTGCCCTCAACGCCTGGGGTTGAGCTGGAGGTTCGTCCGACTGAGGTTGCCGCTGACTTTTTGTTTGAAGTTTTTCGACGGCCAGTATCGGCTTTATAAAGGTCCAAAGCCCGAGCGGCGGCATGAGCGTCAGTGTTGTTTTTGTATAGAGCATCTTGGATATATCCTGGTTGCATTGCGACCCATTCATGGAATGTCGGGTCTTGTCTGATTTCGCCAAAGTCAGGGTGGAGTTTGTAGAGCTGTTGCTCTGCTTCTTTGCGGGTGAGTTTAGTTTCTAGGTCCTTGAGGTGACCTAGTCGCTTCTCTCCCTCTTCGAGTGCCTCGTTGGCTCGTTTGCGGGCGATTGAGTCAACAATTTGTGCAACGTCAGGGTATTTTTTGCTCCATTGCTCGATCTCTTCGTCGGTCTTTGGAAAACGTATTTGCCCTTTGGCTGCGCTATCTAGCTGCTGCTTTAATTGCTCAATCTGTTTGTCTTTTTGTGACATCAAATTCTGCGAATGGCGGCGTAGATCACCATACCGTTTTTTAAATGATGCCTCTTCAGCGTTTTCTGGTTCAGGCTCCGCTGCTTCCTGTTCTTGTGCCAATTCTTGGCTATAGGTCAGATGATCGTCTAACTCTTCTGCTCGTTTGTACTTTGCCATATTATTCCTCGGGGGCCGAAATACGGGTAGCCCATTTAAAAATCACACAATGAAGGCCATCTTCGGCTTCTTCACCATGCCAAACATCGATGTCTTTGTTCCGTAATCTGACTCGATGTATTCGTCCGTTTCTCGGACTTCAGGTTCCTCAATCTCCACTTCAACTTCGGCCACTTCGACCTCGTTGCCTTCTGGTGTTTCTTGAGGTTCCTCATCGTCTTCGGATTCCTCCTCGACGTATTGAATAAGACCCATGTCATACATGCCCATAAGGCCCATTTTTGCTTCATCCTGCATGTCCATGATGTGCTTAAGGCCATGCCACTTAACGACATCTGCAGGCAGGACGTACTCACCGTCCGAAATCATCACTGAGATATCGTCTCTAACGTTTTCTGGGCTGCTTCCTGGCGGCACTGGGTTTCCACTATCTGGATCAGCCATGATCCCGTCATCCATCCCACAAGGCATCCCACCATGGTATAAACCAAGGCCATCTTCCAATTCATCATCGCCCACCGCCTGTTGTACTGCTTCGCCTCGCTGGCGTTCATATGTGCTTAGTCGCCCATCATTGTTTAGGTCCGCATCGTCTTCATCGAGTTGAAAACGCTTATCGGCCATCTCTTCACCAGCTTTGGTTTTAATGCCCTTACGGGCTTCTTTTTTCGTCGCCATTATTCGGCTCCTTTAATTACTTCATCCCGCAGTGTTTCGAGGCGTCTTAGCTCTCGGATTGCACCTTGGATTGCGCAAATTTTTTCGATGTCTTGGGTGATTTCGAGCTGGTTGCGGAGAACCTCTACTCGGGCGGTGACGTAAGAGTGGACCTTGTCCATCACCTCTTTATCGTTTACCAAAATTAAAAGTGTTCGATAGAACTGCTTATCCATTTTTTTCCGTTAGGTTTTTCATGACAGACTTAAATTTTATTACTCTGTCGAAGAGGGTTGATGCGATTGACCGAAAACTCGATCTCATCCTTGAAAAGCTGAATGAAGTATCCAGACCAAAAAGCTTAGACCGCTTACTTACAGATGAAGAAATCAAGCTTAGGGAAGTAAAAGAGGAAATGAGATACATGCGGCAAGAGCATCAAAAGTCCAAGCCTAAGTAGCTTGCGGTGGCTGCTGTCCGCCGTTATCTCCACCACCTTCGCCTGTAAAACCTTGCGCTCCAGGTTCGGGGGCATTTCCAGGACCAATATTACCACCGCCTGACCCTGTCGGATCGTTTACGCTAGGAACACCGCCCTGTGGGGCTGCTTGAGGCTGCTGAGGCATCATCTGTGCAATCTCTTGCATCATCTTAGCTTGCAGCATTGCTTCCCTTGGATCGTTCAAGATTTTGTCTTCATCCAAATCCAATGACGCTGCCATTTCCCGAAGGATGTAATCGTATTTGATGAACGGGGCCATTGCTGGATTTGCAGACATCTGCATGAACTGCAGTAGTCGCTGTGAGCGTATTTCATTACGCATCAAAGACTCTGTGCCTCGGGCAAATACTTCCAGATCGCCTTTTGAATATTCCTCATCAAAATTGAACTGCATGTTGAAGTTGAAAAGTGCCTTACCCAATGGGCGAAGCAGATAGTCATCAATATTTCGCACAACCGTTTTGATGTTTTGCGCTGCTGCTCCCATTAGCATCGACATGCCTGAAGCTGTGCGCCCTACCCCCATAACTCCGCCGATACCATGGGCGTAGGATGGAATACCTGTAGCCTCATCTGCTAGCTGACGGCTCTTATCAAACATCATCGTCAACTCGTTTGATACGTTCGGAAACTTGGTGCCGAAGATACTGGCGCCTGGTGTACCCTGCTGACGACGAAACACCTTGCCGGGGTAGACAGACAGGTCTTGGCCAGGAACCAAGTTGGTCTCATCAATCTCGATCAGCAAGTTGCCCGATAGTGCCGCATTATCAACAGCCATACGCATAAAGCCGTTCATCAGGAGCTGTGTGTCCTGCATGTTTTCCGCAACGCCAATGCCAAAGAACGAGTATGGGTTCAGCTCGTAGGGCACAGCACTATAAGGAATTCGGGTTGGTGTGAATGGGTTGATGACTAAGCGAATGATTTGTCCGTTACAGACCCAAGCATTCACCTGTACTTCGTCCCGATCTACAAACTCTGCAGGTAAATCAATGTCCGCCTCTTCAGCCAACTCTGAGTCCAAAATACCCCAGTATTCCAGCACTTCAAAACGGTCTATCGCATCGGTAGATGCATCGTCCTCTAGCGCATCCTCCCAATATTCCCTTTGGTAAGTTGCACCATAGTCAATCGCCAGCTCAATACTCTCTTCTCGAAAGTGTGGACGGCGCTTCAAAGCTCGCATTTGGCTACGATTCAGACGGTGGCGTTGCACTGTATATTCAGCTTCAGCCATATTCCGAGCGTCAGGGTCTGGATAGAAATCCCATATTGAAACAAACTCAACTTTAGGGATCGTTTTATACTCTGGTGAGTAACTCCCTTCTTCGTCCCAGCTTGGATACTCTTTATCGAACGCAAACGGACCTTTCAGGATACCTGTACCGAACAGGCAGGCTTCGAATGCCACTGACCGTAAATGCTTTGACGCATCGCTCTCAGTGAGCTGGTCATGCATGTTGCGTTCCATGAGCATCGCTGCCTTTTTGGCTGGCTCGAATGTAATAGTAGTTGGGGTTTTGCCGGGGCCGTCTGCAACTTCGCCTTCAACAGGCTTCAGTGTGTTTTCATAGACACCCAGCGCCTCAAGCTCAGGTCGGGTGACCGAGCGAGGTGGTTTGTAGGACATCCCAGTCGCTTCTTGGACCTTGTCTTCAGTCACCTCATTAGGATCGAAGTTAACAGCATCAGCGACACCTGCAGGCTCATTGCGAGGCTCAATGCCTACTGGGAACTTGCTGCCTGCAAAAAGTACATCAATCACCTGCGCATCTGCGGCTAGGACCTTCGTCTTTGTGATTTTCACAAAGGCTTTCGATTTCTCAGTATCGGTGAACTGGACTTCAGGGCCGTAAATACCCCGATAGTTCCGATAGCCCATTAGCCAACGGTCTTCGTCCGCTAAACGGCGGTCTTTGGAACGGCGAAACTGGGATTGAATAAACGCTGCAATACCGGAGTATTCTGCGTTTTCCTCTTCAACGTTTCCATCTTCATCGAGCGCAACAACTGCATCTGCTTCTGTTGCGTCATCTGGAGATACGCCGTTTGGGGGTTCCATTAAGCCCATAAATTAGTATCCAAAAATTGAATCTGCTGGTTGGAAAGTGTTCATCGGCATTTTGCCAAAGTCGAACGCTCTCGGGCGGCTCATGATGCCGTATCGAATGCTGTCGTAGGCATGGTCAGATGCATATCTAGGATCGATATCATCGGTTCATTTGGGATCAGACGGGATCACAGGTAAATCTGCGATGATCTGACGGCAGGTGTTAAAGAACTGGATGCCCGGGACGCCTGTGACTTCATCTACCTTCAGCAATTCATGTAATCGGTTCTTACCTGATACCCTTGCACCTGCGGATCTGTCTGAAGATCGCCATCTGCAGCCCATTGCAATCATTTCTTCAGCGATTGAGGGGCCGATTTGGCCTCTGTTGTGCCAGCAGGAGCTATCGAGGATGCCATATTGCACTTTATCGCCTATTTCAGCCTCTAAAACCGCTTTTGCGAGGTCCCTGCCCGTATGTTTGCTCACATACAGCTCCCGATAAACGATTAATGTCTCGTAGCTCGGGTCTATGGCCACCCAGTGAACCGCTGAATAACTAGAGTACCCAAAATCAGCCGATCTAAATCGCCGCCACTTAGGCGGAATATCAAATGGCTCAATGACATGGTCCTTTTGATTGAATTCTGGGAATGCGGCCCCATCTGCAACGGCCCAATCGCCGTCTAGGAGCTGTCTGCGCTGATTTTCGGGCAATGAGAGCAGGTTTGCCTCATATGTGCCCTCATCATACAGATATGGGTTATCTTTTAGGCTTGCTGGGATGAACCTGCGCTGAAATAGTGGCTGTCCGGCTTTTTCATGGTTGCTTGGGTAAACCAAAACCTCATTTGTTTCGATATCCCGAGCATCGAAAGGCTTGTTTGCAGGTGCAGGGTCAATGAAGGTCTGTTTCACCCACATGTGACCTCTGTTTCCAGGGTTTGTGGTGGCCCTCATGTAAACTGGTAGATTAGGATCAGTCGTTCGCAAACGAGATCGCAGGTAGTTCCAAGCGAATGGTGTTGCGTACTGAGTAAGTTCGTCTACTCCGATCCAACTGAACGACTGACCTTGATAACGCAAAACGTCTTCGTCCCGCTCCAAGTAAGTCATCCAAAGTCTGGCCCCGCTTGGGAAGACCCATTGGCTTGCCTTCTCCTGAAATTTCGCTCCCGGGTACGCTTTCGGATACAGTTCCTTACTTTTCCACACCAGCTCTCGGAGTTCATCGTTTGTGCGTCGAAGGAGCAGCCCGACAAATGCAGGGTTTCCAAAATATCGTAATGGGTCAGCAAGTAACGCTTGGCTTTTGCCGCCGCCTGCTGCGCCTCCGTACAGGACCTCCCGTTCCGATGCCGCAAGGAATTCTGTTTGCGGTCCTGGGTTCGGGGTAAATACGATCTCCTGTGTTGATTTCGGGACCGCATTAAAATCTAAATTGTCCGATACTGGGTTTGATGCATCCTTGCCTTCAAGTTTTGCAATCTTCTTTTCGGCCATGGTCAGAACCCGTTTGGCATCTGACCGTTTTCGCTTCGCTGCTTTTACTCGCTTCTCGGATTCAGTTTTTGGAGCATTCTTGCGCCGTTGCTTTTTACGAGATTTAAGAAGTTCTGAAGTTTCTGAACGATGGGCTTTCCAAATGTTAGATAAGCCTTGGTGACTGATCGTTTTGCCAGACTTTTCACTGAGCCAATTAGCGGTCCGTCTGGAGCTGTGCCCTTCATCCAAATAGTCCATTGCTTGCTCAACCAGTGGAACAATGTCCGGATCTGGTATGAGAACCAAAGGATCGTCAGCATCAGCTTTGTACGCATAAGGTATCTTTGCCGTTTTGTTTGGACGGGATTTGTTTTGCCACATCAGTCATTCGTTTTCGGAGGCAGGATAAACATACCCCCACCATTGGTTTCGACCTCGACCTTTTCCTTTTTCACAAGGCCAGTCCGGTCCAGCACTTCTTTGGCTGCAGCAATGGCATTCTTTGCGCCCATTGCAGATGGATCGTCTAAGACATCAGTGATACCGAATGCAGCCTTCGGAGCATTCAGGGCCATCATCATTGATGTGCGATCCATAATTTCATCTCGTAGGTTCCCGACTACTTCTTGGACAGCAGTAGTCTTGGCGTAACCAGCCATATCCATCGCCAAACGGACATTGCCTCGGGCATCACCCAACAGATGTTCTAGGAAAGCAGTTTGTTTGTCAGTGAGTTGCTTTTTCGGCTTGTCCATCACTACCTCAGATAAATGAATGCAAGACCAACTGCGCCTGATAGCACCATCTAAAATAGGCGCTCTGCAAATGCAATCTTTTGGCCTCTGGTTATGGCTTGCTTCTCGGATTCATCCATGCGCTCATCGATTTTCTTCATGGTCTCGTCGCAAGCATCAAGCCTTTTGAATACGCTGATCATTCGCTCTTCCATACGAGCCATTGCCACTATCGCTTGCGACATACGGTCAATTTTATCTTCCATGCGTTGCAGTCGATCTTCAGTCATGGCATAAGGTCTCCGAATCAATAAATGGCTGAAATCATTTATGAATTATTGTATTTTCCACAGAATCTGTGGACGAATGTGTGCATAAATCACAAATGTTGGGGATAACCCTGTGGATATGCGTTTTTCTTAAAATTAGTGCTTTGTAGATCCGGAAAGCTGTGTACTCTCTTGATTAATCTAGTCTGGGGGAAACGGAATTTCGGACTTAAAACAAGCAATTGGATTTAAGTTCAAAGTCGAGTTTCAACTGTTGGATTACAGACATTGATGGTTGAATGAGTTTCGGTTCAAACAAGTGTTAGTGTTGGCATGAACGGCAAAGTGAAGGGCAACCGGAACAAGACCTGGATTGCAGGATTTGGGGTCACACCCAATGAAGGTAAGTGACAGGATCGATTAGACAGAATGACCGCTAAGAGAGGTTTCCTCCCGAGGCGGTCATTTGCTTTTTGGCCATCCCTTTTGCATCGCTTTATACGCCTTCGGGCTAACCGTTGACTTGCTCTTCGGTCTAGCTGTTCCCGCCTTCTGGCGTTTGCGGATGTTTCCGACTAATGAATTCTTTTTTGTCATGTCCGCCTCGATTTCTTACCCGAACACTTCCACTTCTTTCGGCTTAAACGCAGGGGTGAGTTAGGGTCTTTGGCTGCGGCAGGATGTTTCTTCATTTGGCCCCATGATCGGGCGCAGTAACTATCGCCCCGCTTTGTGCCAGGAGCAATTTTATACCCCTTTGCACCGTAGTAGACCGTCCGCTTTTTACCCGTCTTATCGGTGACAGTTTTTGAATACTTTTTACCAGCCGACATATTTAGCCTGTTGACTCAATGATTTAAATTTGCACACTTCCCGCCACAAGAGTTCCAACTGGGGAGGAACCACAGGAGGCAGCTCCGCTAATTCTGGGAGGAAATTGGCGTAGAGCTGCCTTCTTCTATTTGAGGGTCTGATGGAAACGCAGCTTAGGACTATTCCGCATCATCACATTTCTATGAAATGTCGATTTTGCAAACATACTGCTGACGTTGCCGTCAAAGTGCTTTTGGAAAAATATGATGGGTCAACCACAGTCGGTGACATCATCCGAAAAGCTAGGTGTAAAAATTGTAATAGAAAATCAGAACCGGATTTCAGATTAATTTGGAAAATCGGTAATGGGTATAGCGAGGGCTAATTAAACAGCCCCTGCTAGATTTGCATTTACTGGTGCTACTGATGTTTTTGCAGCATCTTCCGCATCAAACTCTGCCTGAACTTTTGCAATCGTATCAGCGATGAATGTCTCTTTTACGATGCCCATGTCTTCAAGCATTCTTGGTGAAGTAAATTGGAGCAATCTGTTTGCTGCAGTTGCAGCCTGCGCAATTGCGATTGTCCGGTAGATTGATTTAAGCATAACATTTTCCTTTTTGTGTTATGCTTATATTATAGTCTAAAATGCCAATAATTTCAGCATTTAAACCCGAATACCCGCTATGCAATTATTGCAACAAAAGTTTCCGTAAAGTAACCCTTGCAATCTCGCTGCAATGCAGCATAACAGGAGTTAAGTTTACTTACCTCCCTTAGTAAAAGAAACTCACAAGACCTACTTCACTCCTCCCGAAGTGGGTTTTTTTTATTTGGTGAACCAATAATACGCACCATATCCTAAACCACCCCACACAATGACGACAATGAATATCCAGGTCAGGACTTCTATCATCTCCTGTCGTTCTTTTTCTCGTTGTGCAATCGCCTCTTTGCGGGCCTTGCGGGCTTTAGCCTGATACTCCACCCAAGCATCGTACATGCCTGGGCGACCGTACAATCTCATATGACTTTGGAGCTGGGCCTTTTGCTGCTGAATCTTCTCTAAGGCTAAAAACTCATCGAACAGATTGGCGTCCTTACCCAGCACCTTATTCCAAGGGCTTTTCTTTCTAGCTTCCGCCTTCGCTTTCAGATCTTCTTCAGCACCGACAAAAGCGGCGATGGATTTACCAACGTCAGCGAGTTCCCTTGAATTTGAAATCGCCTGTTTAATGATCCCGAAAGCGGCGTTTGCTGCAGCCAACTCCGCCAACATGCTCAAATACCTTAATGAAAAATTACAGGAATTCCCCAGCGACCTCTACTCGATGGCATCCGCCGAAAGTAATCAGGCCCTTCAATCTCGTAGCAATAATGAATTTCTCAACTTGGGACTGGCAATCAACTGACTCCAAAAATGTCTCAGGATAGGTTGCCATCTGACAGTCTGACGCCATCGGTGAAGCGCATGTCACTGCAATGGCGATCCAGACAAACATTATTTTTTCGTCTTCTTCATGTAGCCACCGCCGTAAGCGCCTAGCTTTTTGGGTTTTTCAATCTTCATGTATCCGCCCATGTTCATTTTGGGCTTTTTCGAAGGTGGGTTTGATGCACCACATTTGGCCATTTTCGCCTTCATGGGAGAAATCCTTTGGAAAAATAAATTGTTTGGGAATTTCTTATATTATAACATATTTTGTATCTACTTGCAACAGATGGCACAACATGTTGTGTTTTTTTGCCAAATCACCAAATAAAGGGTATAATCAAGATGTCCTTTGGGCAGGGTTAAATATACCCCCCGCACCTTGCCAACTTGAAATTAATTCCCGCAATAGATATACTCAGAATATCCTTAGACGCAGGCCTTTAGGGTCTGGATGCATCAGGACCAGGCGTAAGACTTAGAAACAGAATATCCATCGCAGGACAAAGTCCACAGCAAACGGATCAGGTTAAAGCAGCTCTGTTTAAGCAATCACCTTAACTAGCGCACATGTGCGCACCTGCGTGAATGGAGGCTTATATGGCTATTAGCAGCGGCAAGAAAAAAGAAATCAACGCAATCCGTCAAAGATATACGGATGAAACGGGAAATGATTATCGGCATCCAGATTTTTTAACTTGGTTGACCGATAACGGGTTCCCCCCACCCCCTGAGTATCAACACCCTGAACCTTTGAAATTTCAAGTTGTGTATGCAGAACCTAAAACGATCAGTTTGAAGGGGTTGAAGGTGACGTATCCCGGGCAAGATACTTAATCGCTTTCTTGAGCAGGGCTGGGTCATCTCTAAACTTGCCCAGCCCTGTATTACAACTATCACAGAGAAACCCTCTGAATTCACCCGTTCCATGGTTATGATCTAACCTGAACGGGTTTTTTGTTCTTTGCCCCTCAGACACGAGTTCAGCTTCTGTCCGCATACAGATGGGACAGGAATGATCATCGGGGATCTGATGTTCCGAATGCAGTTGCCTCAACGTAGCCTGTGATTTGCGTTCGCAGGGCTTGCACAGAGTACTTCGACCTTGGGATTTGGATCGGTTTGCATAAAACTGATCAAGGTCTTTGGTTTCACCGCATATGGAACACTGCTTAGTTCCAGTCTTCGTCGGTGAGGTCAAAGAGATCGTTAACCGCTACAACGCTATCTTCAATCATACCCGCCCTCTCCCGCAGCATCTCTGCCATACGGGTGAGTTCATGGGCGACTACATAGAGATGTTGGTAACCTTCGATATCACCATAGAAATCGCATAGGGATTCAACAATTTGTTCAACCTCAACCCTAACCTCTTGTGCTTCATCATCATCCGCAACGAACAAAGAACCAACAAAATAGCTGACCCCATGGTCATCAACGTCGATATCGAAATCTAGGGAAATTGGAACTCGGATTGAAGCATCAGTTCCGAAATTGCTCATGGTCTGAGCCTTAAATTAGAACAGGCTAACCTGTACCAGAATGATACCAGATTCAGCACTGAATCACAACCAATAATGTTATATTATAACACATATTTTTGCTATTTAATGATATCAGTCTACTTTTGTTTCAGTCCCCTAGACACTACGGTGCTGCCTACAATTACCTTCCAATGCTCCGGGCAGCACCGTTTCGTACCCATGCGGAATTCCGCCTACGCATTTGGGCATCTAAAATAACGACATATTTATATTAATGCACCCTCTCCTATCCAGGTGCCTGATTGACTATGATCTGGGTGACGTTCGAGTGGTTTCTGCGTCACCCTTCTTTTGGAAGTGGATCATATATCGATTTATATGCTTTCACTACGCCTTCAGGCATTTCACCTGGACCGTACTGACGCATTATCTCTACTTCGTTATCTATCAGCCACTTCATCTGATACAGTACCTTCTCGTAAAACTTATCTTTTTCAGTCTTTGCGAATACTTTATCTAACTCTTTAGGTCTCGGCTTACCTCTCAATGAGCCTGGAACATATTTACAGGTAGGACGATTGGCCGCTCGGATTTCCTTTTCCTTTTTTAGAAACTATTGCCGCTGTTTCTTCATCTCATCACTAAACTTTGCCCTGTCTTCTTCCATTTGTTGCATGATCTTTTCGAGAGCCTCTGGCACTAATGTCTCCGTCCGCTCAATCTCTTTTAAGGCAGCTCTCGCTTCCCATATTTGAGCACATGG
>Ga0181606_10003983_pt1 | contig 12398 bp, 10 predicted proteins | sample 041ome_10_FD_132994 | JGI IMG/M metagenome (GOLD analysis project Ga0181606, IMG submission 132994) | Coastal salt marsh microbial communities from the Groves Creek Marsh, Skidaway Island, Georgia - 041412US metaG (megahit assembly) | ecosystem: Environmental > Aquatic > Marine > Intertidal... | reverse complement strand
GCCTTGCCCTGCGGATCGGACGCGGTGACCCGATGATCCTTTTCCAGAATACGACCAGCTTGATCCTCGTGGCGCTGACAATCGCCGTGATTATCGGCCCAACGCTGAAAAAGCGGTTCAGCACTAGCCGCAAGACCGCGTGAAGATCAGCTTGAAAAAAGTTTCATGCAGCCAAATCGGTGCGATAAGACGAATGAGAACTCGCATAACCAACCCTATCGGGCAAGGTGGTTTATTCTGACAGAGCCTTTTTGTCATTCGGGTGTGCGATATTTAGAAATGACATCTTAAATAATTTTGTTAAGTTTCATTTATGCTTGATATTAAAACTCAACTTGCGCTTGATGAACTAAAAAATGGTGGGGGAATATTATATCCTTTCCGAAATGGATATGAAAAATTAAGTGAAATTTTAACTTCGATACCACCAGAAACCTGGCGTTATGATGAAACAGTTTTAGGTGGTCTTGTTCTTCACTTGGTTAAACAAGGTCAAGCAGCACGGGCAAAATCATATCTTCGAGCTCGAAACCTAAAAATTCAAAAGACTTATCAATTTGAATTCTTAGAGTTGATGGTAGCGCTTCATTTAGGTGAAAAAATTAATGAGAATCAAATAACTGTTTGGCGCCGTTTAGAGAGAAAGTTACCACTGCAGGATACTTTATTGATTGGGCTCTATTACAACGTAATGATGGCTATGTTTGTTCGAATTGGTAATCTCGAAGATGCCAAAAACGCAGGCCAGCAAGCAATTTCTTGTTTCAGAGAAGAAGGGCATAGCTACCTTGAGCATTTCATTCACATTCATCTGGCTGACTTAGATGTAATTGAAGGTCGACTAATAAGAGCCATGCGAGGTTTATCAACGGCAAAAAGATGTCTTACTAATTCTGGGTTATCATACGGAAATGAGGTTGAGGTTATAGAAATTATTGAGCTAGCCATTTTGTATGAACGGGGAGAATTCGAAAAAGTCAGAAAAAATTCAGCTAGATTGCGTGAAAGCCTTCTAAAAGGCGACAGCTGGTCCGAACTTTTCCTACAATTAACGAGGATTTCAGTACTGAGCTTATATTTTACAAAAGGCTTCCAGGCAGCTCAAGAAGAGTTAGAAATATTTCAGGCTGATTACGTTCGCAGACACGCCGAAAGAGCATCGACCATTGATATTCTATCAAGCATGATTTGGAGATTAGAATGGAATACCAATGAAGCCGAACTTTATATAAATTCCTTAACTTACTCCAACATTAACAGCGCAATTGGGAGAATTTTATTTTCAGACCAACATATAATTTTGAATGAAAAAAATGATCTAAAGTATTTTTCTCCCAGGGGTGAAATAATAGATGAACTACAAATTGCACACTCAGAAAGTGGAAAAAAACGCCGTGATGCCCTGGAGCGGGCATTTCGAACTGCTTTAAAAGAAAATCAAATCGCTCCATTTTTAGAAAACCGCGATACATTTTTAGGGATTAGTGGCCAAGTTGCATCTATCTCATCTATTAAAAGAAATCCAATTATGCTTCGCTTTGTCAATAAAATCATGAAAGCCGTTAGTAAAAGTTATGCTATCCCTGAATTCCTCAGAAAAATTGGTTTCAATAGGAAACAATTTATGGTGTCTGCTGCGCTTCAGGCAGGCTCTACAAATAAGCAAATTGCGAGGCAATTGGGCATAAAAGAAGCAACAGTTAAATATCATCTAACTAAAATGTACAAAATAGCAAAAGTATCAAAAAGATCTGAACTAATTGATTTTATTAATGAAAACAAAAATTATAAAGATATTTAGACTTTTTTTATAAAAATTAGACTTTTTTTGACTCCACTAATTTTCTTTTCTGACCAATCGTATCCCTAAGGGGGTTATTGATATGCTGTCGTACCTACTGCGCAGAGCTTTAACACTTTTGTTGGTTCTCTTTGGGCTATCAATATTAATTTTCATAATTGCTCGTATCGTTCCAGGCGACCCTGCACGCATTGCATTAGGCCCACTAGCTACAGCAACTCAAGTCGAAGAATTGCGGGAAGAAATGGGTTTGAATGCTTCATTCCCAGTTCAACTGTGGTCATACCTTTCCGGATTAGTACAAGGCGATCTAGGTAAATCTTTACTTACTTCTCGCCCAGTAATGGATGATATCCGAGGGGCTTTACCCGCAACTTTTGAACTAGTTCTCGTAACGATAATTTTACAAATATTTATCTCTATTCCTCTTGGTGTAATGGCCGCAATTTACAGGAACACTTGGATCGATAATTTACTTCGAGTGATTTCATTGATTGGCGTTGTAACACCTGGTTTCGTTTTAGCCATAATTCTACAATTAGTGGCGGCCCATTATTTAGGTTTTCTACCAGTAACGGGCAGACTCGATGGTGGGATAGATTTTGAAGCTAACTTTACAGGTCTTTTACTAATTGATGGAACATTAGCAGGAAGGTTTGATGTTGTTTTAGATGCTATCCGGCATCTGTTCTTGCCTGCAATAGCTCTATCCGCGGCCGGAATAGGACAAGTTATGCGAATAACTCGAACAGCGATGATCGAGGTGTCTAGTAGAGATTTTGTAGAGGCAACACGTGCATATGGTATCCCAGAAAAAGTTGTAACATTCAGATATATGCTGAGGGTGGCCTCCGTAGCCCCACTTACCATACTTGGGCTGGAGTTTGCATCTCTTATTGGAAATGCTTTTATCGTTGAGTTCGTGTTCTCATGGCCCGGGATTGCTAGCTATGGAGTAAGAACCATCCTCCAAAAAGATTTAAATGCAGTGATTGGGGTGGTTTTAATTTCAGGAGTATTTTTTGTTGTAGCCAATTTGACCATAGACATAATTTTAGGACTTTTAGACCCAAGGCACAGATTGAAAGCGGGAAGAGGTTCATGAATAATCTTCAAGCCGATAACCCACAATTGCGCGACTTGTCGTCTCGTCAAATGGCATTTTATCGTTTTCGAAGTAATCCGTTAGCTCTGATAGGCGGATTTATTGTAATCAGCGTTGCTATTGCTGCAATTTTTGCTCCCTACTTAGCCCCTTCACCAGAAAGCGCTGGATCATTTGTTGACTTTAGAAATAGACATTCTCCACCTAGTTGGCAAAACCCAATGGGAACAGACAATGTTGGCAGGGATATTTTGAGTCGGGTAATTTATGGCTATCGAGTATCTCTAGGTCTAGTTATTGGTGTTTTGGGAGTAGCTGTACCCTTTGGCGTAATTCTTGGCCTTATTGCTGGCTATTTTGGAGGTTGGATTGAGACGATTATAATGCGTTTCACTGATGTTATGCTTGCTCTACCCCCATTGGCAATGGCTCTGGCCATTACGGCAGTTCTATCGCCCAATCTAATAAACGCTATGGTAGCAATAACGATGCTCTGGTGGACTTGGCACACTCGCTTAATATATCGAATAGTCAAAAGCCAAATGAATGAAGACTATGTTGAGGCAGCATTAGTTGCTGGAGCTAGCCATCGTCATATTTTGTTCAAAGAATTATTACCAAATTGTTTTTCAGCAGTAGCTGTTAAAATTTCTTTAGACGCAGGGTTTGTAATACTTTTTGGCGCAGCGCTATCCTTTCTAGGTTTAGGCGTACAGCCGCCTACACCAGATCTTGGAACAATGGTCGCTACCGGTTCTGAATATATGCCTGAAATGTGGTGGCAAGCTGTAATGCCAGGCCTCGCTATACTCTATGCGATTTTAGGCTTTAATCTCCTAGGTGACGGACTTCGCGATATGTTGGATGTAGAATTATGAATCACCTTCTTGATATCAAGGATCTCAGCATCGGTTTTAACACTTATGGTCAAAATAGACCCGTGCTTCATAAAGTTAATTTGTATGTTGATGAAGGAGAGCGTGTTTCTCTTATTGGACAATCCGGGTCAGGAAAAACAGTTACTATGAGATCTGTTATCGGAACCCTCCCAATGCCACCAGGTAATGTTGAAAACGGGTCAATTTTTTATGAAGGCTCTTCTCTGCTCGATCTGAACAAGCAGGAACGAAACCGTCTGAAAGGAACTGGGATCTCAATCGTGCTTCAGGACCCAATGTTATCTTTCAATCCAGTTTTAACAATAAAACGGCAAATGGACGATATAGTTCGATACTCGGATATTCGAATGGGGATCAAAAGATCAGCAAAAGAAAGAGAGGCGCATTTAATCGAAACCTTGCGAAAAGTCAGATTACAGGATGGTGAAAGAATACTAGAGAGTTATCCAATGATGTTATCGGGAGGCATGCGTCAGCGCGTATTAATCGGAATGGCATTGTTAAACAAACCAAAACTGCTGATTGCTGACGAGCCAGGCACAGCACTCGACGTAACAACTCAAGATGAAATACTAACACTACTAAACAATTTGGTCGCCGAAGAAGGGCTATCACTACTGCTTATCACACATAATCTGGGCGTTGTTCGGAAAATGGCAGACCGTGTGTACGTAATGGAGCATGGAAAAATAGTAGAAACTGGAAGCCGTGATGCGATTTTCCAAGCCCCAAAGCATGAATATACGAAAAAATTGATGGGGGCGGTACCGCCTCTTTATGGCGATAAAGTCAAAACTATTGATTACAAAGGAACCACTCCAGCAATTGAAGTGAAAACTATTAATAAAGATTTCACAACTAGGAGTGGGTTTTTTAATAACAAAATCGATGTATTTCGCGCCGCGAATGATGTGTCGCTGACTATTAATCAGGGGGATATTTACGGAATAGCAGGAGAAAGTGGCTCCGGCAAAACCACTGTTGCCAAAATGATTTTGGGTTTAACTGAACCCAATAACGGAGAAATAAAATTATTTGGCCGCTCAATCAACGAGTTCAAAGGAACAAGTGAGTTTCGCAAATTAATCCAAATAGTATATCAAAATCCAGGCTCCTCATTAAATCCCCGCCGGACTGTTGCTGAGCAACTATCTGTTCCATTAAAGTTTAGTGGTTATGAAAGTTCACAAATTAAAAACCGCATTTATGAATTACTAGAGTTAGTTGATCTTCCTCAAAATTATGCTGGTATGTATCCTCATGAGCTATCTGGTGGGCAAAAACAAAGAGTTGCAATAGCCCGAGCTTTATCGGTGAACCCAAAAATACTAGTTTTGGATGAACCCACGTCTGCGCTTGACGTTTTGGTCCAATCCACGGTCATTGATCTTTTGAATCGGTTACGAAAAGAATTTGATTTAACTTATATTTTTATTAGCCACGATCTTAGCCTTATGCGCAACTTTTGTAATCGAGTGGCTATAATGTTTCGCGGAAATATAGTTGAAACTGGAAGTGTAACCAAAATCTTCGAGCATCCTTCCCATGCGTACACGAGAGCGCTCTTGTCAGCAATTCCAGTGATTTCGCAAGAAGAAGAAAATCAAAAACCAAAATTAAATAAAAAAGAGCGGGATGAAGTCCTTGCTAGCTCTACTGTAATGGAGGTCTAAAATGTACAGAATTGGAGTCGATGTTGGTGGCACAAATACTGACGCAGTAATTATGCAGGGCGGTAAAATCCTTTCTGGGATAAAGTCACCAACGACCGAGGATGTCATGACAGGTGTAGTAAACGCTGTCCAAGGAGCTCTTTCGGAGGCCAATGCAGACAAAACCAACGTTAATGCGGTAATGATTGGAACCACCCACTTTACCAATGCAGTGGTTGAACGTAAGCATCTTTCTCAAACAGCAGCGGTCAGGCTTTGTCTACCAGCAGCCCAATGTTTACCCCCAATGGTTGATTGGCCCGCTGATATTAGAGATACCGTCGGCAATCATTACTGGATGGCAAAAGGTGGTTACGAATTCGATGGACGGGAAATTTCTGCCCTGGATATGTCTGAGCTAGAGGCTATAGCTTCTGAAATTGATGCAAAGGGTATTGATACCATAGCGATCACTTCGGTGTTTTCCCCTGTTAGCGACGAAATGGAACGCAAAGCTATGGAAGCCATGGCTGCAAAGCTACCTAATGCAAATTTCACCCTATCTAGTGAAATTGGCCGTCTTGGGATATTGGAGCGTGAAAATGCTGCAATTATGAATGCTTCACTACGTGCCCTATCAGAACGAACAGTTGATGCCTTTGGAAAAGCTCTCGAAAAGGTAGGCTTGGATTGCCCATTTTATATTACGCAAAATGACGGAACCCTTATGAGCCGTGAATTTGTTCAATCATACCCTGTGTTAACTTTTGCTTCTGGTCCCACTAATTCAATGAGAGGTGCTGCGTTTTTATCCGGAAAATCTGATGCAATTGTTGTAGATGTTGGTGGAACCACGACAGATGTTGGCGCTTTGGTTAAAGGATTTCCACGGCCAGCTAGTACCACAGTTGATGTTGGTGGAGTTCGCACAAACTTTCGTATGCCTGATGTTTTTGCGATTGGCCTAGGGGGCGGCACGATTGTTTCAGGACAAGGCGATGGTTTAAAGGTAGGCCCACAATCGGTTGGTTACAAACTCACAGTAGACTCCTTAATTTTTGGAGGCAACACTACAACAACGTCTGATATAGCTGTCGCACTAGGTTTGGCAGAATTTGGGAACTCAGATTCAGTTAAAAACTTAGATAAAGAATACTTGGAGGCAGTTAAAAAACGGATCAACGAAATGTTGACCAATGCTGTCGAAAGAATGCGTGTTTCGCCAGAAGTAATCCCTGTGCTTGCCGTTGGTGGTGGATCTATTCTAGTTCCTGATGAAATTAGTGATTTGCCAGTAATACGCCCTGAACATTTCTCTGTTGCAAATGCAGTTGGCGCCGCTATTGGTCAAATTTCCGGTGAAGTAGATCGGATTTTTTCGCTGGATGGAAAGTCACGAGAAGAGGCCTTAGGTGAAGCCAAAGAAGAGGCAATCCAAAAAGCCGTAGCTGCAGGAGCCAAACCAGATAGCATAGAATTACTAGACCAAGAAGATGTTCCATTGGCTTACTTACCAGGAAACGCAACTCGAATTCGTCTGAAAGTGGTCGGTGACATGAATGGCTAATGTGCTGAGAGAAGTCCTTGATGAAGATTTAGACGCCATAGAAATTGGCGCGGCAATCCTTGGTACTGGTGGAGGCGGCAACCCGTATATCGGAAAACTGCGGTGCCGTGAAGAACTAAAAAAAGGACGCAAAATCCCTGTAATCCCTCTTTCAGAATTGCGTGATGATGCCTTTGTCGTTTCGTTAGGTGGCATAGGGGCGCCAGTTGTTGGGGTTGAAAAAATTGAAGAAGGGCAAGAGTGCCTACGTGCTCTTCATGCGCTCGAAAAGGAACTTGACATTAAAGTTGATGCTTTAATCTCGGCAGAGATAGGAGGGGCTAATTCAATGGAGCCAATGCTCACCGCCGCGCAGGCGGGTCTCCCTGTCGTCGATGGTGATGGTATGGGGCGCGCGTTCCCTGAAATGCAAATGTGTACTTGGTCCATTTATGGCCATAGAGAAGCTCCAGGCGCTATGGCAGATGAGAAAGGAAACATAGTTGTTATTCGAGAAACTCCAAACGATATTTGGTTGGAGAAAATAGCGAGATCTGTAGTCGTTACAATGGGTGCTGCTGCTGGGTTAGCTACCCAACCAATGCGAGGTGATTTTGTAAAACGGGCTGCCATTCCGAATACAATTACACAGGCGTTAAACCTAGGTCGCGCTGTTTTAAATGCACATGCAACTAATGCAGACCCAGTTCAAACTGTCATTAATCAAGAAAGAGGAAAATTATTGATGACAGCTAAAATAACCGATCTGCAGAGGCATTTAAAAGGTGGCTTTGCGGTTGGCCATATCAATTTAGATGGTTTTGGAAAATTCAATGGAGAAACAGGACGGATTGATCTGCAGAATGAGTTTCTGGTTTTTTGGCATAATGGGCAAGTTGAAGTTTGCACACCAGACCTAATCGTTGTTTTGGATAGCGACACTGGCTTACCGATTACTACTGAAATGCTTAGATATGGTCAAAGGGTTGCCGTATTAGGTCTGCCGGCGCACCCCTTAATGCGCTCTCCCGAGGCGCTAAAGGTAGTTGGACCAGCTGCGTTTGGGTACTCTGATATCACCTTTAACCCTATGGAGGATAAATAATGAGATCTATCAAGTCCATAAATCGCTCAGATATGACTCACATAGCCTTGGGTGGAGCATTTCTAGGCACTGGTGGGGGTGGCGATCCATACATTGGAAGACTGATGGCCGAACAGGCGATTGATAATCATGGTCCAGTAGAGGTTATAGATGTTGAGTCTCTGTCTGACGATGCGCTTGTAATCCCCGTATGTATGATGGGCGCTCCAACTGTAATGTTAGAAAAATTACCTCGAGGTGATGAAGCTATTAATGCATTAAGATCTCTTGAAGCCGTTCTAGGTCGAGAAGCGGATGCTATATTTTGCATTGAAGCAGGAGGCCTAAATTCTACCATACCAATCGCTGTAGCTGCCACAGCAGGTTTGCCAATTGTAGACGGAGACGGCATGGGTAGGGCCTTTCCAGAATTGCAAATGGTTTCTATGACGATGTTTGACATACATGCTTGCCCTATGGCTATGGCCGATGAGAAAGGCAATGCACTAGTTCTTAACACTGTCGATAATCTTTCAACTGAAAAATTTGCACGGGTTATAACCGTCGAAATGGGTGGTGCAGGTCTTATAGCACTTTACCCTATGACAGGGGCAGAAGCTAAGAAATCAATTCTCCGAGGTTCACTGTCTTTGATTTCAAATATAGGGAAGATAATTTCTTATGAACAGAAAGCCAACCGCAATCCTGCCGACAAATTAGCTTCAGAACTTAGTGGAGTAAGATTATTTGAAGGTCGAATAACAGATGTTGAACGACGTACAGAAGGTGGATTTGCACGTGGACAGGCAATTATTCAGGGATTAGAGGCCTACCAAGGTCGCAGCATGAAATTGAATTTCCAAAATGAATTTCTTCTTGCTGAGGATAATAAGGGTAAACCTCTCGCCATGACCCCCGACTTAATCTGTTTGTTAGATTTGGAAACTGGGGAACCTATTACCACAGAAACTATGGGCTATGGGTATCGAGTAATAGTGTTTGGATTACCTTGTGACCCCAAATGGAGATCAAAACATGGGCTGGAACTCGTCGGCCCAAAATACTTTGGATATGAGGCAGATTACAAACCGATCGAAGAAATCTACCAACTAACTAGTTAACTAGAGGAAAGGAAATGTAATGAAACATATAAAGTCAATGGCGCTTGCGGCATCAAGCGCAGTAGCAATTATGTTGGGGACTGGGATAGCCTCAGCAAATAACGTAGTCACGGTAAATACTGTACAAATCTTTGGAACAATTGATCCGGCAAAGATAAATGATTACACGGAATACATGGCGGGCGTTAACTTATATGAGGCGCTTACGACATTAGACGGCTCTGGTGCTATTCAGCCACTGCTATCTGAAAGCTGGTCAACTTCTGCAGATGGTTTAACATGGACATTTAAATTAAAGAAAGGAGCAACATTTCAGGACGGTTCACTGATTGAAGCTAAAGATGTAGTTTGGTCTGTAAACCGATTGTTAGCAATAAACGAAGGCCCATCTTATTTATTTGAAGGGGTTTTGAGTGAAGGATCTGTTACCGAAATTGATAGTAGTACAGTTCAGTTCAAACTAGAAAAAACTTATGCACCTTTCTTAACCACCACTCCAATTCTATTTGTCGTGAATTCAGACCTTGCTAAAGAAAATGCAGGGGACGGTGACCCATGGGCACAGGATTATATTGCAAATAATTCAATTGGAGCTGGTGCATTCTATTTAGACAGCTGGGAACGTGGTGCTGGTATGACCATAAAAGCGTATGAAGGCTATCATCTTGGATGGAGTGACACTGGAATTGATGAGGTAAGGTTTGTAGTCACAAATGAAGAAGCGACAGTAAAAGCTCTGGCAGCATCCGGAGAATTATCTATGTCATCAGATGCTCAGGCTCAGGAGACATATGACAGCATTGGCGCTTTAAGCGATTATCGAATTGAAAAGTATTCAACTGCGACAAACTTTTATTTGAAGCTGAACAACTCTGTTGCGCCAACAGATGATGTGAATATCCGCAAGGCAATAGCATATGCGACCGACTACGAAACCATTAGAGATGTTATCTTACCAGGAGCACCTCTCACTGGTCCAATGCCGCCAATTTTTGCAGATGCTTATCCAGATGATATTCAGCCACCAAGATTTGATCTGGTGAAAGCGAAAGAGTTAGTAGATTCATCATCTTACGCCGGTAAAGGCCCAATCGACATTGAAGTTATGTATGTTGCAGGTTTGGCGTTTGAAGAAGAAATTGGTCTTCTTTTGAAATCGGTTCTTGATACAATTGGTTTTAACACAATACTTAAACCTGAACCATGGAATAGGATGACTGAGCTTGCCGGAGATGTAAATACAACACCAGCAATAAACCAGGTGTTCTACGGAGCCACATATCCGTCGCCAGATACATTCTTTTTCACCCAATATCATAGTCGTGCTAAAGGAACCTGGGCATCCATGGAATGGCTTTTAAATGATGAAGTAGACGCAATGATTGATGAAGCACGCACAACATCGGATGTTGACCGTCAAAACGAAATTTATAAAGCGTTGCAGCGCAAACTTGTTGAAGATCAATCTGATGTTTTTGTTTTAACTCAACAAAGCCAACAAGCATTTCACAAATGCTTACAGGGTTTTACTTGGGTTCCCATGCAAAGCTTTGAGTTTAATTTTCACACTATGCAGTGGGTCTGCGATTAAGTTTGAACTTACAACTTTTCAAAGGCGCCCGGATGTTTTCTGGGCGCCTTATGTTAAGCACAACCACTACTAGCATCGAAGTTGCTAATCAGTAGATATATGCTCATTATTTTTAATTGGTCGGACTAAAAATAAACCAAAAATAAGTAGTAGTAGAGAAACCCAAAATCTTATCGAATGAACTTCCGAAAATATTATGTATCCCCACATTATACCGAAAAGTGTAACAAGGTAATTTACTTGGCTCGCAAAAACAGGGCCATAGTTTTTCACTAGTTTAATAAATATTATAAAGCCAATCGAACCAATGAAACTTAATAGGAAGATTAAGATAAAAAGCTTGCTCGAATTTAAAGAAAACCAGTAATTTACATTACTTGGAAGCATCAGACTAAGAAGCATAGCCGATAGCACATTCATTCCTAACGCAATATGCAAGGACTTTAGACTTTTTAAACTTTCACTTGCCAAAGATATATTTACTGCACCGATAAAGATTGGAACTAGTAGACCAATGATAATCCAAAAATTTACGTAAGTATTATTGCTAGTATATCCGGGGAAAACCAGAAATGCGATTGCAATAAAACCCAGAACAACTCCAAATAATCTCAGCAAATCTATTCGCTCTATTCCGAGTATTAAGGCGATTATGTAAGCGCAAAATGGTATTAAAGCTAAAAGTATTGATATGGTACCTGCGCTAAGATGAGCAGCTGACAAATAAAGAATAAAGTTTGGAATTATAACTCCAAAGCATGCCAGCAAAATCATTACACCAAGGTTATTAACAATATCTCTTAAACTATTTAGAGAAAAGAAACAGGAAGCAAACAGTAAAAAACTGGAAAAGCAAGACTGCCAAAAAAGTATGACAATAGGGCTGTCAATCTCCATAAGGATAATTTTCACAATTGAGAAAGATAGGCCGAAAGTTAAACCAAGATAAACCATGCTAATCCAAGCAATTAATTGCATAGTTACTTCACCGAGCATTTTGTATTTTAAAATTCGAGAACCATAAACTGAACCCTTAGCCTTAATTTACGTCAAAATAAAAGTAAATAGATTTATGATTTGGGAAACGGGCCTATTAATTTAAGTGCAAATTTATTGACGAGTAGTTAGACCTCGGTGCTGTCAGACAAACGAGCTCAAGCATCAGTATTTAGTTGCAAAGGTAAGTCGACCTTTAAGCTGAACGCGGAGTAGGGTGATACCGTCCACGTGGTTTGCCAAAAAATCCGCGCCATTCCAATCATCTGTTAATTGGATACAGTTAAATCCATAGTCAGCGAATGCGGCAGCGACCTTCTGGAAATTGAAGTTTTCTTTCTGCTTCGCATTTAAGGAATTGTAGTCAATCTTTTCGAAATTTTGCCACATGTAAGCAAGTTAGCCCATTTATGAAGCAACAATAAAGACAAAATAAAGTGTCCCCAGGGTGTCCCCATTGTCAAATAGGAATAAAAAAACACCTCACGAAATCCGATAAGGTGTTGTTTTAATTGGCTCCGGCGGTAGGGATCGAACCTACGACCAATTGATTAACAGTCAACTGCTCTACCGCTGAGCTACGCCGGAACTTGGAGTGCGTAT
>Ga0181606_10003979_pt1 | contig 12407 bp, 8 predicted proteins | sample 041ome_10_FD_132994 | JGI IMG/M metagenome (GOLD analysis project Ga0181606, IMG submission 132994) | Coastal salt marsh microbial communities from the Groves Creek Marsh, Skidaway Island, Georgia - 041412US metaG (megahit assembly) | ecosystem: Environmental > Aquatic > Marine > Intertidal zone... | reverse complement strand
CGAGCAAAATATCGGGCACATTCAATTCATCAGGTGGGCAGGAATCCATCAACTTGGATTCGGTATAGCGCACCGTGTCGTAACCAAAGTAGCCCACGAGCCCCCCGTGAAAAACAGGGAGTTCCGGCGCGGGTGCGCTCAAAAATTGCTGCTGGTAGCGCTCGATCTCCTGCAAAGGATCTGCCACATCGCGGCTCTCGACGCACTCACCCGCCTCAAACAGGCTAAGACGATAACCCTCAACGGTTAACCATGTTTTTGCCGGCAAGCCGATGATGGAGTAGCGGCCCCATCGCTCACCGCCCTCTACGGACTCGAAGAGAAAAGAGCGCGGGCCCTGAGCCAATTTGGCGTAGGCAGAAAGCGGGGTTTCGACGTCGGCCAGCACGGTGCGCGACACCGGGATGCGATTGAAGCCTTCAGTGCGTTTTGCTAAAAACTCGGCTTGGGTAACGGTAGTGGCCACGCCTAGGATACGGCCGTCAGATTAGCGCGCATTTGATCGACTGCGGCTTTATAGTCCGCCGCCTTGAAAATCGCAGATCCCGCGACAAAGGTATCCGCACCGGCAGCCGCCACATCAGCAATATTATCCGGCCCCACGCCACCGTCGACCTCAAGCCGAATATCACGGCCCGAGGCATCGATGAGCGCCCGCGCTGCTTTCAATTTATCCAGCGTGGACGGGATAAAAGCCTGTCCGCCAAAACCCGGGTTGACCGACATCAGCAACACCATATCGATATTCTGGATGGCGTAATCCAATGCAGCGAGCGACTCGGCGGGGTTAAACACCAGCCCGGGCTTGCACCCCAGATCGCGTATCAACTGGATAGAACGGTCAACGTGATGTGAGGCGTCGGGATGAAACGTGATGTAGGTGGCCCCAGCCTTGGCAAACATCTCAATCAACGCATCGACGGGCTGCACCATGAGATGCACATCAATCGGCGCGGTCACACCATGATCACGCAGCGCCTGACAGACCATGGGCCCCACTGTGAGGTTGGGTACATAGTGATTGTCCATGACATCGAAATGCACCATGTCTGCACCCGCTGCGAGAACGGCGTCGACCTCTTCGCCCAAACGCGCGAAGTTGGCTGCCAAAATAGAGGGCGCAATCAGATAGTCAGACACGGGATCAGTGCTCCGGGGTCGCTGAAGCGGGTAGTTTACTGGTTGGCTGAATCCGAGGGAAATCGGCGGTTGAGCGCGGTCAGGCGCTCGGGGGTCCCAACGTCCTCCCACACACCCTCATATAGCTCACCGGAGAGTGACCCACTCTCAATCGCCGCATCCAATAGCGGCTTTAAAGGCCGCTTGCCCGGCGCATATTCTTGAAACATCACCGGGTCATAAACGCCAATGCCGCTGTACGTGGCAATGTTACTGTCTACTGAAGATATTGAAACCTGTGTAAGTACGCTGACACAGTGCGTATCGGCTGATTGATTGACTTCGGACAAAGACGTCTGCTCTGGCGAAACATCTTGGCTGGCATCGAAGTGCTCCGCGCCTAAAGGTAGGGCTTTTACACTCCGGCCACTCAATAAAAAGTCACCCCGGGGACGATGCGCTGGATTGGGTGCCAACACAATGTGAGCACCTCGCTCAGCGTGCGCCGTCTCGCGCAACTGAGCGAAGGGATAATCGGTAAACACGTCGCCATTGACGAGCAGGAATGGGGCATCGCCGAGGCGCGGAAGCGCCTGAATAATGCCGCCCGCGGTCTCAAGCGGGGTCTGCTCTGCGGAGATCGAGATCGCTACCTGCCACTGGCTGCCATCCCCCAGGAAGTCGACCAACTGCTGTCCGAGGTAGGAGACGTTGACCACAATCTCTGTAAAACCTGCTGCACTCAGTCTTGCAATATGATGCTCGATTAGCGGCGTACCGCCCACCTCGAGGAGGGGTTTCGGGGTGACATCGGTCAGCGGTCGCATCCGGCGGCCCTCCCCCGCGGCGAGAATCATGGCCTTCATCGAACCCAGCCCTCTGGGTCAATCGCTTTGTACCAAGGCTGTGCACGAATCACTGTCATCAGATCCGATTCGAACCAGTCCCTGAACTCAGCCACGCTGCTTTGCGCATCGGCCGTTAACGCCAGTGCCTCGCGAACGTATTCGGTCACTAATGGCAAGTCCGCCAAATAGCACGACTTGTGATCCCGCAAGTGCAATCGGGCAAACACCCCAAGCACTTTTAGGTGGCGCTGCAAACCGGTGAGATCAAACCATCGCTGGAACTGCGCTGCACCTACCTCATCGAGCTGTGCCGCGAGCGCATGCAGACGCGATAGCTGCTCTGCCGTTGCTACAGGGGCGCCCACCGATGGGGCGGCAACCCCCACGCTCCTCAGCTGCAGCAAATAACCGTCGAGCCACGTCAGCTGCTGCACTCGTGGCCAGCGGATGTAGCAATCCTTGAGCAATGACACTGGGTCGTAAGTGATGGGACCCAACACCGCGTCCTGAAAATCAATCACACCGAGTTCATTCGCCTCGAGCAGCATCAAATTGCGGCTATGGAAGTCGCGATGTACCCACACGGTCGGCTGCTCAGCGAAGACGCTGACCACGTACTCGGTGAGTGCTGCAAAGCGCTGGCGAAACCGCTCATCGAGCTGAATGCCCAACAAGCCAGAGAGAAACCACTCGGGAAAAACGTCCAGCTCGGTTTTCACTCGATCCGTATCATAGTGAGGGATGTCTGCCTCTTCCCACGGCAGGCTGATCTGGCACATCAGTGCATCGAAGGCTTTTTGGTAGTGCGCAGCGGCGGAGACAGGATGAGAAACCAGCGCCGGGAGCAGTTGCTGATCGCCAAAATCCTCTAGCAAAAACCAGCCGCTCTCTAGTGACTGCGCCCAGACCGTTGGGGTGCGAACACCCGCTTTAGCCAGCTGAGCGCCAACGCTCAAGAAAGCCTCGTTGTTCTCCGATGCGGGCGACACCATCGCGATGCAGGATAGCATTTGTCGCGTCTCACCGCCGATGGTCAATGTCGCTGGCCCGCCTAATAAGGTGGCTCGATAGTATCGGCGCGGGCTGGCATCGCCGGCGACCAGCGCGATCTCTATTTGGGATAGCGCACACTGCAGCGCCTCCGCTATCCACTCAATTAGGCCTGCCGGGTGATGGCTCATTTCGGACTCAGATGCTCCTATGACCGTCTCCGTGCCAGTTCAATCCGCTGGCTTGTCGGGAGTTACGGCTCTATTGAGTGTATCCTGCTTGGGCGACTTTACCTCGGCCAAAGGGCAAAAAATGACGGCTGTGGGCGATCAAATTGTCCGCGCATCTGCAGGCACCTTGGATTATCATGCCCAACGTTATTTTTATTGCTCCGTGTGAACCTTAAGCCCCCGTGAACCCACTGCTTCTTCAACCGATAGCGCGTCCAAAACTGCTGGTGCTGGCCGTTGCGGCAGCCCTCAGTTCCGCGCCGCTCAGCGCCGAAGGCCTGTTCGAGGAGACCGTTGTCGCGGATATGGACTGGCAGCCCATGCGGGTCATTCCACTGGACGAGCAGGATCGGGCATGTCGACAGTGTGGTGGTCGCTTTGCTGACCCGCTTGCTGACGCTGACCTCAGTCAGTCTCCAACCGAGGCCGACCTTGAGGTCTATGCAGACGATACCGAGGTAACGGAGGGTGAGCTGCTGTTTCGGGGCAATGTCTCACTGAAGCAGGGTTATCGTCAGGTCACCGCTGATCAGGTCACCGCAGACCGGGCGCGAGAAACGGCGACCGCTACCGGGAACGTGGTTTTCCGGGAACCCGGCATTTTGATTCGTGGCTCACGTATTGACTACGACAGCCAATCCGAAGAAGCGGTCGTGACCGACGCGCGTTACGTGATTCACGATCGGCGAATGGTCGGCGCAGCGGATCAGCTCAAGCGCTCAGGCAACGGACAAATCGCGATCGACGATGGCCGCATGACCTACTGCAGCCCCGACGATCCGGACTGGGTCCTGCACGCAAACACTCTGGAGATCGATCCAGAGAGCGGCAATGCACAAGCCTGGGGCGCGAAGCTCAAGGTAGCGGATGTGCCGGTTCTGTATCTGCCCTGGATTCGCTTTCCGGTGGATTCGCGTCGCAAAACGGGCCTGCTGTTCCCCGATATTGGCAGCGATACCCGGGGCGGCATTGATATTACGGCACCGATCTACCTCAACCTCGCACCCAACTACGATCTGCTCTACCGCCCCCGATACATTCAGGAGCGCGGCTTCCTCCACCAAGGGAAGTTCCGTTGGCTAAGTGAAAATATGGGTTACTGGGAGCTCGATGGCGGCTGGATTGGTGACGACAGCAAGTATGAAGACGAATTCCCGCTGGACGATGGCTCGAGATGGCTGGTCGGTGCGAAGCACAACGGTCACTTCGGAGACAACTGGTACACGCGCATCAACTACACCCGGGTCAGTGATACCGAGTACCTGCGAGACCTCAACAACAGTAACCTGAGCGCGCAGCGTGAAACCGCTTTACAGCAGCTGGCGCGGCTGGCCTGGATCAACGACCAGTGGCAGGTCACCCTCGACTTCGAGCAGTTCCAGTCTATTGCAGAGGATATTCCCGAGGACTATCGCAAACTGCCGCAGATGACGGCACGGTGGGTCGGTAACCGGGAATGGCTGGGGCTCACGCCCCTATTTTTGAGCCAGCTGTCCTACTTCGACAGCGATGTTGACCGCGTGACCGGGGAGCGAGTCTACAACGAGTTTGGCCTGACCAAACCCATGAATTGGACCGCGGGCTTCTTCATACCGACGGTCAAGTACCGCGCCGTGAACTATGAGCTCGATCGCCCCTCTAGCAATATTGAAACGTCACCGAACGCGGGATCTTTGATGACCAGCCTCGACGGCGGACTGATTTTCGAGCGACAAACAAGTCTCTTCGGTCAGTCGATGACACAGACTTTGGAACCGAGGGCGTATTACCTCTATAGCCAATATGAAGAGCAGCGTTACCAACCCAGCTTTGACAGCGCCGAGCTGACTTTCAGTTACGGGCAGCTCTTTCGGAATACCCGCTTCTCGGGTAACGACCGGCTGGACGATGCGAACCAGCTGTCGATTGGTGTGACAAGTCGCTATTTTGACAACGAGACCGGTGAAGAAAAGCTGAGCGCCAGCCTAGGGCAAATTTATTATTTTCGGGATCGTGAAATTCGGTTGAGCCCCGGTGACCCCGCACTGGCCGAAGCCACCTCACCACTGGCCGGCGAATTCGCCTGGTCTCCGACCCAGCAGTGGAAGCTCAGAGCCAGCGCGCTGTATGACCCCAACGACAATACCTTCGATGCGGCCAGCGCACAGGCCACCTATTCCCCTTGGTCTGGCGCCGTATTGAGCGCCGGCTACACATTGCGCGAGCCACCGCCGTCCCGCCTAGAGCGGCCCGTTACCGAGCAGGCCAACGTGTCTGCTTACGTGCCGCTCAACGATGACTGGAGCCTGTTTGGTGCGCTTGAGTATTCGCTGGAGGGCTCCACCGCAGTGGAGGACATGGTGGGCTTTGAGTTCGACAACTGCTGCTGGCGCATCCGTATTCTCTACATGCGCTACATCGATACCGAGCGCGGAGAGATCCCCAACTTCAATGACCCGGACCTAGATCGCGAAAATGCGATCCAGGTGCAGTTCTTGCTCAAGGGCATGGGCGGGTTCGGTGGCCGGGTAGATAACCTGCTCGGCGATATGATTCGCGGGTTCGCCAAGCGCTAGGGCGACACCCTTCGCCGCGCGAAAAGTAGAGAGCTAGGCGCCAATCAAGGACGCCGATAGACGACTCACTTTATCTACACTCACTCAGGCTGGGTAGCTATGTAGAGGAGCCACACTGGCAGACCCTGTGCAAGTGACTCCTCTGGGGTCGCACTCTGGGTGACGCTGTTCACACTGGTAGATGCGCCGCCGTTCACACTAAACGTGGTGTCAACGGTGCAGGTCACGGCAGCAGTCGTGTCCTCTGTTTTCACAAAGTAGCTACTGCCCGAGGCATCAGCATTAGTGTAAATGCTCCCACCACCCTGCGTGCAGGAAACGCTCACCATTGCCATGGAACGATTGGCCAGGTCAGGGTCGACGGTCCACCTCACCGAGACACCACCGGCCTCTGCGGTAACCGTCACGACCGTGTCATCCACCGCTGTTGCCGTGACCGTTGCGACATCAGTCGCGGTGAGGTCACCCACGGTGCCTGTCACAGCGCAATTGATGATAGCACCCGGATTGGCTTCAAAGGGATAAGGGGTATCGGGGACAACCGTCTTGCCGTCCCAAGCAGGAAGCGGCGCGCCACCTGTCTGGCAGGTCGCAACATAAGTAGCGCCAGCGCTTGCGGGCAATCCCGCTGTAAACGACAGCACGCCACCCGCAGCCTTCGCCGCAGCGGAAGCCGTCACAACAGGATAAGCAAACAGATTGTCATCCAAAGATTTAGGTCCGTCGATGACGCCTTTGCCGGTCACCGTATCGAACCCCGCTTCATCAACATCGAGGGTCGCCTGCTCCAGCGCGTAACGTACGATCGGTAACAAACCCAAATTGTCCAGCGACGTGTATTCAGCCTTGGCGTATTGCCAATAGGTCGCCGCTAAGCCGGCAACGACTGCAGCGGAGGCCGAGGTGCCCGCGTAGTTCAGCGAACCACCAGCGGGTTTGAAAATGATGCTTTCACTGGCGGCCGCCACGTTCGGTTTGGCTGTAGCTAGGCCACCGCCCGCTACCGCCTGATAGCCCGACCCACCATCACTCTCCCAGTAGAAGCGCGCGGTCAGGGGATTCTCGGCATCGGCGGTGTAAGGCTCTCCCGCCAAATCCAAATCATCACAGCTGGCATCGCTATAGGGCAATATGCTGCTACCGGTATCACAAAGGGGCACCGCGCCCACTGTCAGCGCGTCCGGATGATAGGCGTGCCCACGGATATTGCCCGCTGAAGTGACATCGAATACCGAAGCAACAGAGCCGAGAGTCGCACTTTTACGCGTGCCGCTGATGAGCAGCCGGTATGTGGGCGCGTCATAGTCCTCGATTACGACTTTGGAGCCGGAGCTAATATCGCCACTCCAACCGTCCTGAGAGAGGCAGCCCCCCGGGCTGGGCCGAAAAAAGCGAAAGACTTCGTCACCGTCAGTGTTGAATAAAAGCACTTCAAAGTCGTCGCCATCAAAACCTGAAGCCGGCCGCTCATTCCAGAAAAAACACAGGTCCGACAGGGTCGTGCTAACACTCAAGTAGGCGTTGCCGTTACCGAACTCATGCACCGACTCCGAGAAGACCTCGTCAAAGATGCCCCCGGACGTCGGCGTGGGAATCACATTCAATGCTTCTATCAAGGTACCCGAGGTATTGGTCGCACCACCGGCACTGCCATGATCTCCCGCAGCGGTGATATAAAGCACGCCGGCAGCAGCGGCATCTATCACGGCCTCAGCGATTTCATCGACCTCGAAGGGGTTTTGCGCGGGGTAGAACAGATCATCCACGATGATATTGACTGGAGGCACGTAGTCACCATCGCCCTCCGTACCATTGCCCGCCACCAGCGTATCGATCAGCGTATGCATTTGCCCTGCCGTGCTGTTCGCGCCGGGAGAGCCGACCACCACCTTGGCGTCGGGCGCGATGTCATAAATCAACTGCAGCATGAAAAGCAGATCGGTTGTGCCCTTGTCCTCGTCCACAGCGCCCGTAACGGGATAGAGATTGGCCGACTCGGGAATGATCCGAGTAACGGCCCCATCCAGCGAAGTGAGATCAGCGCTTTTGTAGGGGAGGCTGATCAGGCCAACCACCACATCGGTGCCGGTCAGAGGAGGCGTCGCTGATGCCAAACCACTGACGCGATGTGCAGTGAACGCGGCGGTCGCGCCCTGTGCGGTGGGGCCCACAACAAAGCTGATACGAGACACTGCGGTGCTCTCTGCCAAATCCGCCGCCTGCGTCTCAGTCAGAGAGGCCGTGACGTAGGGACGCGAGCTCGACACAAACTGCGGTTCGACCCCCAACCCTTGGAGTGCCATAACGAGCGTGCTGATGTCATGACCATGTATTTGAAACAGCGTGGGTGAAGGCGCTGAGCGAGACCTATTGTCGCCCTGCGCTTTTTCAGCGAGCTTCTCGGGCACAGGCACGCCTGCAGAGAGGCGCTGCTGCACAACCACCATTTGTGGCAGTTTACGCTCGGACTCAGTGAGGGATCGGACAAATTCGCGCGGGGTGGGCGCCACGTTGTCACCCTGCGACCACACCACCTGGGGCACTAAAACACACAGCAGGCCGGTAAGCAGCCAGGCCATCCTGCGGCGGGCTATACCCAGAGTGTTTCGTCGTGTCATACGTAGCAGATTCCTTTCGCTTTCGGGTGGTGAGCGAATCCTTCACATTGAAAGGCCCAAAACCGGCGTCTTACCTTCGATTAACGGCTAAACGGCCCCTCTATTCGTCACAGAACAGTAAAACCGGTCATATTGCACCTGTCTTGGCTAAGAGGATAGTGGAGAGTGCGGATCACCGCTGCTCAATCACCCCTGCTGACTTCAGCCACTTTGCGGTATGCTATCGCGCCTGACAGCCAACACCCAGTGCTACCCTGAAGATTCTCTGTGAATAATTCAACCAACAGCTCGGGAACCTTTTGCACCCGACCTGCCTCTCCCCGCTTCCTGTGGCTGATTATCATGGCCTTGACCTTGTCCTTGCCCGTCAAGGCGCAGATTGAGGTGCTCGATCAGGTGGTTGCGATCGTTGATGACGACATCATTTTGGCCAGCGAGCTACAGGAGCGGGTCGCAGGCGTCAGGAGCACGATGCAGGCGCGGGGTGTCGAGATGCCCTCGGACGATGTCCTGATCCGAGAAACGCTAGACCGACTGATTCTTGACAGTATTCAGCTCCAACTGGCGAACCGCTACGGAGTGCGTATTCCAGACCAGCAGCTCGACGAAGCCATGACCCGACTGGCCCGCCAGAACGGCTTGACGCTGGAGCAGTTCCGTATCGCATTGGAACAGTCTGGGCAAAGTTATGCCGCCGCCCGCGAGGGGTTGCGGGACGATCTGGCCATCCAGCGGGTGCAGCAAGGCAACGTGATGCGCAATATCAATATTTCTGAGCAAGAGATTGATAACTTTCTGACCACGGAAGAAGGCGAAGCCATGACCCAGGCGGAATACCGGGTAGTGCAGGCGCTACTCGCTTCCAGCCGCGGGGAGGATGCCGACACAGTGGCCGCCAAGGCAGCTTATGTCGATGAGGTGCTGGCAAGCATCCAGTCAGGCACACCGTTTGAACAAGCGGTCAGTGTGATAGACCCCTATGCCTTTACCGGCGGCGACCTGGGGTGGCGCAAGCTCAATGATATCCCGAGCATGTTTGCCGACGTGGTACCCGCTTTGACAGTGGGTGAAGTGACCAAGGTGCGATCATCATCCGGCTTCCATCTGGTCTACTTGGCCGACGCAACAGACGGTGAACAGCTGGTGCGACAGACAGACGTGCGCCACATACTGGTGAAGCCAACAGAAGTGCTGAGCGAGAAAGCCGCCGAAGATCTCGCGATTGAGCTCAAAGACCGCATCGAAGCGGGAGAGAACTTTGGCGACTTAGCTAGGCAGTACTCCGACGATATCGGTTCGGCCGCCGAGGGCGGGGAGCTGGGATGGACTAACCCGGGGCAGATGGTGCCCGAATTTGAGGCCACCATGGCGGCTGCTACCGAGGGAGAGGTCAGCGAGCCATTTCGCAGCGAGTTTGGCTGGCACATTCTTGAGGTGAAAGCGCGCCGCGATAAAGACTTCTCCTCCGAGATGCGGCGTAATCAGGTTGCCGGCTACATTCGCGAGCAGAAATATCAAGAAGAACTCGACGCCTGGCTAAGAAAGATTCGCGAAGAGGCTTTTGTCGACATCAAATGACCTCCCGTCTGGTCCTGACATGCGGCGAGCCCGCAGGCATCGGGCCCGATGTTGTCTTGGGCGCTGCACTATGCGACTGGCCGGCAGAGTTACTCGCCGTCGGGAGCCACACCGCACTCCTTGAACGTTCTGAAGCACTAGGGCTCGACATCGAGCTCATTCCTTTTACTTCTGGCACTAACCCATTACCCCACAAAGCAGGAACGTTGCGTTTTCTCGACGTCCCCCTAAGCGCGCCTTGTGTCGCTGGCGAGTTGGATACCCGCCATGGCTCCGCTGTGTTGGCATCGCTGGAGCTTGCGGTGTCGCTGTGTCAGGCAGACGATGGCACTGCAATGGTGACGGGACCTGTCCACAAAGGCGTGATCAACGACACCGGCACCCCCTTCTCAGGGCATACCGAGTTTTTGGCCTCCCTGTGCGGCACAGAGCACGTGGTGATGATGCTGGCCTCACCCAGACTTCGGGTCGCACTAGCCACAACCCATCTTCCTCTGCGTGCCGTGCCCGATGCGATTGAACAGGCGTCACTCACCCGCACCATTGAGGTCATTCACCAGTCGCTACAGTCCCAGTGGGGTATCGCGTCACCGCGCATCTCGGTGCTGGGGCTAAACCCACATGCCGGAGAAGGGGGATATCTAGGTGACGAAGAAGTCCGGGTCATTGAGCCGGTGACAGAGTCACTGCGGGAAAAAGGCCTGGCAATCCGAGGGCCGCTCCCCGCTGACACCGCCTTTTCAAACCCGCTGAGGAAAGAGACCGATGTGTATTTGGCGATGTATCACGATCAGGGTCTGACGGTCCTGAAATCAGAGGGCTTCGGCGAGGCAGTCAACGTTACGCTGGGTCTGCCCATCATTCGCACCTCAGTGGATCACGGCGTTGCGCTCGATCTCGCCGGTACAGGACGAGCTGATGACGCCAGCATGAAAGCAGCTATCGAGATGGCGATCCAGTTGGCCAGCAAAAAGACTTAACCAAACCCTCACGCGCCCTCATCCAGTTCGCAACGCTCAATGACCAAGCTTGGGTTTCTCGCCAGCAAAACACCACCTGTCTGATACACCAACCCTACCTGAACCCGGTCAACCGCCGAGGGTAATGGGATCCGCTCCTCGAAGGTCTGCCACTCCCAGTCTCCGAGATTAGGGCCCTGTGGGGCCAGCTGCGCGCGACCCCCGGTGCCGATACGCGTGTAAATGCCCGCCTTGGGCTCGAATCCAAAATTCCCCTCAAGTCCCTCGCCCTTCATCTCAACACGATAGACCAACGTCGCACCTTTGAAGCGCTCGTCTTTAACAGTCTGCTGGAGCAGCATCCAGGGCTCATCACCAATACGCTCAATGCGGAGCGCTCCATCGGAGGACGTCAGCTGGAAAGACTGCGGACCCGTGTGCTGGGAGAGCTGCCATCGTTGATCGGTCTCCCGACTCAAAGTGAAGCCCGTATCGATTAACAGGTTGTCAGATTCGGTGCAGCTGGGCCTGGCAACACTAGTAGGTGGCTGCGCAGCACATCCCCACTGCATTGCGATCACTGTGATCAGGATCACCCAATAAGTTGGCTGATACTTGGTTTTTGCAGTCATTTTGAGAATTCCCCGGCACCCAAAACTTTCGAGCACCAGTATACTCTGCGCTCACCCCGATTTTGTCAGTGATATGAGCGACTTCAGCTACTCTTTCAACCTTGGTAGCACCCCAAACAGCCAGCCCGCCAGCGACGAGACCTGGAGTTTTTGTGGTGTCAAAATCTTGCCCGGGCCCGGCAATACCGTGCTGCTGCATAAGGTTCGCACAGGCCAACGGATGATGGTGCAGCCTGACCTCGCGCAGGCACTGCAGCAGTGCACCGCATTCAGAACCCTTGAGGCCCATGCGCAACGAATTATGCAGGCGATTCCAGCACTGAAAGAGCACGCGCAAAGCGTGAGTGAAACGCTCGAGACGGTGCGGAGTAAAGGTCTGCTCGAGAGCAGCAGGGAAACGTGGGGGCGGCTCACTCACGCCAGCGATACCGGTACTGCAACCCCGGCACCTTGCAGATTGTTTGTGCTCACCTGTGATCGACCCGACGCGCTGCGCCGACTGCTCGATAGCCTACAGCGCTCACCCTTGCCTACCGCCATTGAGGGTATCTGGGTGATCGATGACTCACGACAGGAAGACGCTGTTGCCGAAAACGCCGACATCATTGCTAGTGCCCAAGCGTCGATCGACAGGCCGTTAACCCACTTCGATCTGAATGCGCGCGAGACGCTCATTGCGGCACTCGAGAAATACCACCCCCAGAGCAACGGGGCGATACGCTTCTTGCTCGACAGAGGTTACTGGCAAGGTACTGCCACTTATGGGCTAGCGCGCAACCTGGCGCTGCTACTTAGCGGCGGGTACCGCGCTGTGATGATGGACGACGACATTGTGTTGCGCGCCATGCAGCCGCCCCTGCAGAAAAGACCGCTGCGCT